>Ga0116229_10012164_pt1 | contig 12478 bp, 13 predicted proteins | sample S1TSphgellanicum_3_FD_87313 | JGI IMG/M metagenome (GOLD analysis project Ga0116229, IMG submission 87313) | Host-associated microbial communities from peat moss isolated from Minnesota, USA - S1T2_Fc - Sphagnum magellanicum MG | ecosystem: Host-associated > Plants > Peat moss > Unclassified...
AGTCCGCAAGTTGGCTGGTCAGGTCGAGCGTCACGCTGACATTGGGATACAGCCGGAGGAACTGAGGAAGCTGTTCGGAGAGTACGTTCACCCCGAACCCGATGCCCGCGGTGATGCGTAACGCCCCTCGGGGCGCGGCCCCGAGGGCGCCAACATAGCCGACAGTTTCAGACACCCTGTCCATGATGTCCGCGCATCGTTTCAAGAGTGCTACGCCTTGTTCCGTCAGCACGACCTCCCGTGTCGTGCGCTGGCAAAGGCGAGCGCCAAGCTCCGCTTCCAGTCTGGCGACGCTTCGGCTGACGCCCGACTTGGGGATGCCAAGCGCGCGTCCGGCAGCAGAGAAACTCAGGAGCGAGCCGACCCTTTCGAATACGCGCAGGTCGTTGAGGTCCATGGCGCACCAGTGTTCCAAAAGAAGAACAGCATGTCCCTTTGCAGCAACGCACGCAACGCAAACGCCACGCGTTACCTGACGAACGCTGCAATGCGCTGGAGCATCGTCCTGCAAAATCTCCCCAAATCCTGGGCGTCGGCACCACCGGCACTTTCGGCGGCATGGTGCTGCGGCCGCTCCGGATCGGCCTGGCTAAAGATGCCCGACGCATTTTGGCTTCACCCACGAAAAATGCCTTGCACCGCGCCCCATGGCGCGACCGGACGGGTAGCCTTCGTGCAATGTGAAGGAGACTGAACACATGCTTGACCACGTAATTTGGCCTCGCCCGTTTGACCCGAAGATATCGGCGATCTACGCGCTCAACGACATTGACGTGAGCGCGCCGCCCGAAGTGGTATGGGAGCTGCTCGTCGATGCCGAGAATTGGTCAGGATACTTTCCGCCCGAAGATCGGGTCAAGATCCTGACCGGCGAGCCGAAACTGGCGCTCGGAACCAAATATAGCCGGGTGACGGTTGGCTTTCCAATGCACCTTGTGGTGACGGAGTGCGTGCGGGGCCGACGCCTCGCGTGGTCGACGTTGGTTGACGGCGATGAGACCGGTTCGAGCGCCTACCACGGCTGGGTTGTAACGCCCACGGTCAATGGCTGTCACGTGCTAAGTGAGGAGACGCAGCAGGGCCCCTTTTTCCTCGAGGAGCTCGGGCGCAAGAATCCTGGTGCGCTCTACGCCTACCACCAGGAATGGGTCGAAAGCCTTGCGCGCGCAGCAGCGGCTGAAGCCGCGAAAGCGAAGATCTGACCGCCTCAATTTTCTGCCGGGAACTGAAGAAGACACTATGTTCGGGACGGCTGAATCCTAAGCGGTCTCGGCATCGGCAACAACGGTCAGCATCCTGGCCAAATTACAACATCCATTAACCTCCCTGGAGGACGCGATGAATAGATTCGAAGGTAAGGTGGTTATCGTTACGGGCGCTGGTTCCGGTATAGGCGCCGGCACGGCACGCCGTTTCCTAAACGAAGGCGCGTTCGTTGTCTTGAACGGACGGCGTGAACAAAAATTGCAAGAGACCTTAGCGGGGTTTGATACGAAAAAATCATTTCCTCACACGGGAGACGTGTCGGATGAGGCGTATGTGAGGCGCCTTGTAGAAGATGCGGTGGCCAGGTTTGGAAAGCTGGACGTGCTGGTCAATAACGCGGGAATTGCGATTTTTGGTCCTTTCGCGCAGACCACCACGCAAGATTGGCGAAGGGTTATGGCCACCGACCTTGACAGCGTTTATTTCGCCTGCCGGGAAGCATTGCCTCATCTTCTGAAAACTAAAGGGTCCATCGTCAATCTCTCGTCAGCATCGGGATTGGGTGGTGACTGGGGGATGGGTGCTTACACGGCAGCAAAGGGTGCCATTACCAACTTCACGCGCTCCCTGGCACTCGAGTACGGCTCTCGTGGCGTTCGTATCAACGCCGTCGCACCCAGTCTCACTTCCACAGATGCCACTGCCGATATTGTGAAAAACGAAGCGGTGATGGCAGCTTTTCTTGATCGCCTCCCTATCGGCAGAGCCGCTACGCCCGATGAAGTCGCGGGCGTAATTGCCTTTCTCGCGAGCGCGGATGCCGTTTTTGTCAATGGAGCGATTCTGCCGGTCGACGGTGGGCTTCATGCGTCCAACGGCCAACCGAATTTCCTCTCGCTCCTTGGCGAAGTGTGAAAGGAGCGCGCCGTACCTTTCGAATGTGCACAGGCCGTTGAGGTCCACGACGCACCAGTGTGCCAAGCCGGGAACAGCATGTCCCTTTGCAGCAACGCACGCAACGCAATCGCGACGCGTTCACCAACCAGCGCGAAACGCACTGGAGCATCATCTTGCAAAATCCCCCCAAAATCCTGGCCGTCGGCGCCTCCGGCAAGTTCGCCGGCCTCGTAATCCCGGAATTGACCGCACGGGGCGCCATCGTCCGCGGCTTGATAAGGGACGGGGCCAAGGAAGCGTTGGTCAGAACGCAGGGCGCCACCGAAATTGCCATCGGCGACCTGACGAACCGCGCGAGCCTGGACGTCGCGCTGAGGGGTGTCGACGCCGTTTTCTATATTGCCCCGGCCTTTCTTCCGAATGAGGCGGAAATTGGCAAATCCATGGTCGAGGCCGCGAAGAAAGCGGGCGTGCGCCGCTTCGTCCTTTCCTCCGTGATCGACCCGATTCTGAGCGGTCTGGGAAACCACGCCGAAAAGGCGCCGGTCGAGGAAGCTCTGTTGACCGCCGGCATGGAATATACCTTCCTGCACCCGACCGTCTTCTTCCAGAATTTTACGAGCAACTGGCCTCTCATCGTCGCGAAGGGCGTTGTGGCGGAGCCCTGGTCCGTTGAGACCCGGTTCTCGCGCGTCGACTATCGCGATGTCGCGGAGGCGGCTGCCATCGCGTTGACCGAGGATAGACTCGTGTACGGAACCTTCGAGCTGTGCGCGGAGGGTTGGCATAACCGCAAGGATGTCGCCGCCATCATCGGCGAGGTGCTGGGGCGCTCGATACGGGCTGAACGGATCGACCCGAAAGCTGCCGCCGCGAGCGCGGGGCCGGGAGCCCCGGCCCTCGAAAAAATGTTCGACTGGTATGACAGGCGCGGGCTTCAGGGCAACGCTTTGACTCTTCGCGCCATCCTCGGCCGCGAACCGAGGACCCTGCGCGCCTTCTTTACCGAACTCGCGGCCGCGGCTGACGGCAAGTCCGCCGCGGCCCCTGCAAAGGCCGCCTGACCCAAAGGCTCGACACGGCGACGCCAAACACGTGCTCCGAGGAGCAGCAAAGGAAACAACATGACCAATCTGTTCGACACATTCGAGCTTGGAGGCGTCACGCTCTCCAACCGCATTGCGATGTCCGCAATGACCCGCACGCGTGCCACCGAGGACGATGTACCCACGGATTTGATGCGCGACTACTACGTCCAGCGCGCCTCCGCCGGATTGATCGTTACTGAGTGCATTCAGGTTTCGGATCAGGCGCACGGCATCATTCGCGCGCCGGGCCTGCACCGCCCTGACCAGATCGCGGCATGGCGGAAAGTAACCGACGCGGTTCATGAAGCGGGTGGTCGCATCTACGGCCAGCTCTGGCATTGTGGCCGTGTCGGTCATCCGGGCATGCGCGGCGGAAATGAGCCCGTCGGGCCTTCGCCGATCGCGGCGACAGGCGACTTCTTCCTGCCCACCGGCCGTGTCGAGTTTCCCGTTCCCCGTGAGCTACGCATTGATGAGATCCCCGGCATCGTCGCTGATTTCGCTCAGGCCACACGCAACGCCCGCGAGGCCGGATTCGACGGCGTCGAATTGCACGGCGCGAATGGGTACCTCCAAGACCAATTCCTGCAGGATGGCAGCAACAAGCGCGCCGACGCCTATGGCGGGCCGATCGAGAACCGGGCGCGGCTGATGCTCGAGACCACCCAGGCAATGATCGATGCATGGTCGGCCGATCGCGTCGGCGTGCGGCTTTCCCCCTCAAGCTTCCTCTATGGCGTGGACGACAGCAACAAGCTGGCGACCTTCGGTTTTGTCGTCCGCGCGCTTGACGTGTTGAAGGTGGGTTATCTCTGCCTTCTTGAGCCCAACGCCAAGGACGCAGAGCGCGGGGTGCAGATACGGAACGTCGCCGAGACGTTCCGGCCGATGACAACGCGGACGGTCATCGTAAACACGGGTTTCGACAAGGCCAAAGGTAATGCGGTCATCGACGCCGGCCATGCCGACCTCGTTGCGTTCGGCGTACCATTCATCGCGAACCCCGACCTCGTCGAGCGTCTGCGCAGCGATGCACCGCTCAACAAGCCCGACCCGGCCACGTTCTACGGGGCGGGACCAAAAGGCTACACGGATTACCGGTCGCTCGCCCTTGCCGTCGCCGCCTGACCCCGACGAAATCTCAAAGGCATCAAGCGATGGACACGTCTCCGCCTTTCAGGCCCGTGCTCGAGAGGGCGGCCAGGCCCCCCTCCTCAGCCAAAATTCCCGGGTTTGATAGCAAAATGACGACTGTCGCCGGCGTCCGTCTCCACTACTGGATCGCCGGCGATCCTGACGGGATGCCAGTTATCCTGTGGCACGGCTTCCTATCGACTGGTTATGGCTGGCGGGACGTGGCACCGGCGCTCGTGAAGGCGGGCCACTCGGTGCTGATCCCGGACATGCGGGGCTATGGCGATAGCGACAAGCCCGCCGGCAACGACGGATATGACGCGCGCGCACTGGCGGAAGAGTGCCGCGCGCTTGCCGGGGCGATCGGGTTCGGACGTGGCAAGAAGCTGATCCATGCGGCGCACGACATGGGCGCCTTACCCGCGCTGATCTGGTCTGCGGATCATTCAGACGAGGTTGCAGGACTTCTCTATATCGAGGCGCCGGTGATGCTCGGCCCGGTGCTGCGACAGGTGTTTTCCTACACGCCGCAAACGATGGCGCAGGGTTCGATGTGGTGGTGGATTTTGCCACTCGCACCCGGCGTGCCGGAGCGATTGATCGTCGGCAACGAGCGCGCGTTTCTCGGCTGGTTCTACGAGGGCGACCATGTCGTCAACCATGCCGCATTCAGCCCGGACGTGATCGACGAATATCTACGCACCTTCGCGGGCCAGGCGGGCGTATTGGGGTGCATGGGGATTTACCGCGCTGCCTTCACCAGCATCGACCAAACCGAGAAGCTGATGAATGCCAAGATAACCGTTCCGGTGGTGGCACTCGGGGGGGAGAAGGGACTCGGCGGCAAGGTCGGCGAGATGGTCAAGATGATCGCCGAAAACGTCGAGGCCCACACGCTCGCGGGCTGCGGGCATTTTATGACCGAGGAACGCCCCGCGTTCGTCATCGATCAGATCGTTGCCCTGAGCGCGCGGGTGGCCGAAATTCAAACCATAGAGATGTCGGCGTGAACACAGACGCGCCGGCATTAACGAATTCGACTTACCACGCCGAACATTTCGCCGACCGCGCCGCGATGCTGGTGATGCGCGCAATGATCGCGCTGCAGCCGCCCGTCGAATTCGGGCCGGCAGGCCGTGCTGCGTTCGATGACTTGCTGACCAAGACGCCCTCTGCTGATGGCGTTAGCTGCGAGGCGGCGACTGTCGGTGGCGTGCCCGGCTGGTGGTGTCGCCCCGCCGATGCCGTAGACGGCGGCGCAATCCTCTATTTCCATGGTGGGGCCTTCGTCGTCGGTTCGGCGCAAGCCTATCGGCATTTTGCGGGCCAGATCGCCACACGAGCCCGCGCGCCGGTGTTCGTCGCGGAGTATCGGCTCGCGCCGGAGCACCCCTTTCCCGCCGCCGTCGAGGACGCCGAGACGGTATATCGCGGGCTGGCAGGCGCCGGCCTCCACCGCATCGCCGTTGTTGGTGATTCCGCCGGCGGAGCACTGGCCCTGGTGACGGCGGCGAGGATGGCCCAAGCCGCGCGCGACAGCGGGACACCTGCGCCTGTCGGCGCCTGCGTGATGTCGCCATGGACCGACCTCGCCTTAACGGGCGACAGTATCGAAACCCGAGCGAAGCACGATCCCCTGCTAAACCGTCGTGTGCTGGAAGTCGCGGTGCAACTCTATCTGGGACAGTCGGACGCCAAGGACCCGCGCGCATCGCCACTCTACGGCGACGTGGCGGGCCTTCCGCCCGTCCTGCTTCACGTCGGCGAGGACGAAATCCTGCTGGATGATGCGCGCCGATATGCGGATCTGTTGGCGAAATCGGGGACCACGGCGGAACTTCATGTCTGGCAGGGCATGGTGCACGTCTTTCCCGCCAATCTCGCCCTGCTGAATGCCGCGCGCCAAGCGCTCGATATCACCGGCGAATTCCTGCGTAGCAATATTGGCCGGTGACCGATCCTCGACACTTGTTCCATCACCGCCACAAGAACGGAGAGACACGATGACGCGCATATTGTTCATTGGCCAGAAGCCCGAAACGGTCGATTTCTCGGACCCCTCTTTACCGCCGGGCTTCAACGCCGAAAAAATCAATGCCGGGATTGCGCTGGGAGTCTCGAAGATCGAGGAACGCGGTTGGCAAGGCGATACCTGCATGATCACACCCGATGCAGCCGGAAGCGACATGCTCGACACTGCGCTGAAGGGCGTTGCCTATGACTGTGTGGTGATCGGCGGCGGGCTCAGGCTCCCCCCAAAAAGCCTGGCGCTGTTCGAGACTGTCGTGAACATCATCCACAAATCCGCGCCGAACGCGGCGATCGCCTTCAATACGCGTCCCGAGGACACCGCAGACGCGGCTGCGCGACACCTCAAGGCCGGCTGACAGCCTCGCGGCAATCCAGGAATCGTGCGCACCGCTTTGCAGCCAATGACCGCCAGGTTTTACGAAGCGAAGGACAAACCATGGGCACGCCTCCAGCCGGATATTCCACGTCTGTCACCATCCCACTGCCGACCGATGTGCAACTCGGCACCGAGACGGTGGCGAAGCTCAAGGAGGCGAATGACCTGAACGTCGCGCGCATGCTCGCAGGAACCGCCGACATGTTCGGTGGCGCTACCGGTCTGGTCCGGGCGGTCTTCCAGGCGAAGGACATCGATCCCAAGATGCGCGAACTCATCATCTTGCGCTCGGCCTATCTCGTCGATTGTCCCTACGAATGGCACGCCAACGTCGTGATGGCGAAAAACACCGGCTGCACGCCGGAACAGATCGACGCGATGACGTCGGAAGGGCCGCCGACAGGCCTGGACGATCAGTCGGCGCCGGTCATGCGCGCGACCGACGAGATGACGAAGTCCGGGACCCTCACCGATGCGACATTGCAGCTTCTGCGCGATACATACGACGATGTCATCTGCCGCAAATTCATCCTGATCATCGCGTGGTTCAATCTGCTCGCCCGGTTCCTGAACGGCTGCCGCGTACCGCTCGAAACCGGCGACAAGCTGGGCAACCGCACTTCGCCGCTCGGCTGATCGAGCTGCACCAGGGCCGTCTTCGCAGCGAGAATGAATATGAACAGCCGCCTAAGTTATTCATATGGTTACGCCTGCACCGGAGCCTGACAGAGTGGGTCCAGCATTTGGGCGCCGCGAATTGGCCATTTCGTTGGCTTCGGCCCTGGTTGTTGTCCCGATGGTTGTCCGCGCCGCAGGAGTGAATTCGAAGATGCCGGACACACCGTTCACCGCCAGGTTTGCGCCGGACATGCGGACCGATCTGCTCCGCCGTCTCGAGGCGACGCGCTGGAGCGATGCCGTGACCGCGGACTGGCGCTATGGGATGGAAGCAGGATTTCTCCAGGCGCTCGTGCGCCATTGGCGAACGGCGTACGATTTCGACGCGGCCGAGGCGCGGCTGAATGTCTTGCCGCAATTCCGCGCCGATATTGGCGGCTTTGGTGTCCACTACGTCCATCTGAAGGGACGCGGTCCAAGGGCAAAGAAGTTGTTATTGATGAATGGCTGGCCTTCCTCCTTTGTGGAATATAGAAAACTCGCGCCGATGCTGGCTGACCCTGCGGCTTTCGGCGCGCCTGACGAGTATTGTTTCGACGTGGTGATGCCGGCACTTCCGGGCTTTGGTTTTTCGGACCGGCCGACCCGTCCCCACCAGGTTTGGGCCGAGGACCTGTTTCATCGTTTGATGACGAATCACCTTGGATACGAGACCTATATGTGTTCCGGCACGGATATCGGCGCCGGCCTGGCCACGCGCCTGGCGCTGAAGCACCCGAAGTGCGTGCAAGGCATCCATGTGTCGGCCGTGGTGGATCCGCCGGTCACGCCGCAATCGCCACCCCTCAGCGAAGCCGAGCGTGCTTACCGGGCCAGTGCCGAGACGTGGGAGGCCGAGGAAGGCGCCTATGAGCACGTGCATTATACCAAGCCGCAGACGCTTGCCTTGGCACTGGCTGATTCTCCGGTTGGGCTCGCGAGTTGGATTGTCGAGAAATACCATGGCTGGAGCGATCACGGCCCCGATCTGCTCGCGACTTTCCCGGCCGACATGCTGCTCGACACGCTGATGATGTATTGGGCCACAGGCACGATCGGGTCGTCGATGCGGCTCTATTATGATCATGCGCATTTCAGGCCGAAGCTTTTGGCCAGCGACCATGTGCGTGTGCCGACCGCAATCTGCGTATGGCCGAAGGATCTAGTGACTCCGCCGCGCGCGTGGGCCGAACGGTTCTACAACGTTCGCCAATATACCACCCAGACTCATGGCGGCCATTTTCCGGCATGGGAAGCGCCCGCAGCCTATGCCACCGATCTCCGGCGATTTGCGGCACATGTGGACGAAGAATAATGGATTGGCATTGGGCCGAGGTGTAGTGCGAGGCCGGATCGCCGGGAGAAATGCGCGATACTCGGCGTGCATGTGATACCGGCGCGGTCCGAGGAAGGAGCAGTAGGTGCGGCCACGCTTGCGCTCGAGGCTATGCGGTAGACGGTGCCACCTGGGATTGACGTAGCTGCCGCGCATATCCGGCGCATCCGATCTCGCGAAGGCCATGCGCTATGCGATACGGCATTGGCCGGGCCTTGTGGCCTTCCTCGACGATGGACGCATCGAGATGGATACGAACAACGGTTGAACATGTCATCCGGCCAACTACCCCCGCACGCAAGAACGCGCTGTTCGCGGGTTCGGACGGCGGAGCGCGTCACTGGGCGATCGCGATGACGTTGATTCAAACGGCGAAGCTGAACGGCGTAGAGCCGTTGACGTGGCTTACGGACGTGCTCGAGAGAATAGTCTCTGGACAAACAAAGCAGCAGCAGCTCCATACTTTGATACCGTGGATCTGGAAGCAATCTGTAAGGGCAACGTCACAATTATCAACCACAGCCCTTGCAGCATGACAAAATACTGGATTGCCGTAGCCATAATTTTTGCGTCGATCGCGAGACCCGCGCTAGCTCAGGATTGTGATGGAGTGGTGCGGCAGAGAGTCGCTCCAGCGGACTGGCCTGTTCTGCTTCCTTATATTCAGCAATTCTTTTTCCAAAAGGCGGCCATACGGTTCGTTCAGTCGATCCAACAAGGCGACTGGCTCATCATTCAGGCTGACACAGCTGAGCATGGCGATGACCCGCCTTTTGTCTTCTTCCGAGGTTATCCAACCAAGCTACGGGTTGTCTGGGAGTTTGAAGGAGTTGGTCCAGATTCTATGGATCTAGCCATCGCCAGCGCTCCTGGTATCCCACATGCACTTGCTCGTTGTTTCGCTTGGTCCATAGGCCATGCCTACTGAGCTTCCAAGCACTGTGAACAGATAGCTTGGCTTCCCGTAGTGTCGGCTGCGCTACGATTACTTACCTTCGCACGCAAGAACGCGCTATTCGCGGGTTCGGATGGCGGGGCCCCTCACTGGGCGATCGCAATGACCCTGATTCAAACAGCAAAGTTGAATGGTGTGGAAACGATGGCGTGGCTCGCCGACGTGCTGGCACGTCTTGTTGCAGGGCAGGCAATAATCCACGAGCTACGTAACTTGCTGCCTTGGAACTCGCAGCCCGGGAGGGTGGCCGGACAGAAGGAGAGATGGTATGTGCTTTCGTCGCCTGATCCAAGCGGTCAGAACAGCCAAATGGAAGTTCAAGAGCCTCCTACACTAGTGTAGCGCGGCTACCTCTTCCCATTTGCCGCCGCCGTGCCACTTACACTCACCGTGACGAATCAGATGATCAAGATAATCCGCGCAATGACTCTGGCATGCTTGATTACTATAGCAGCATGTAAAGCAATTTCTCCCAAGTCCTCTCCAGTCTATGAGTTGCCCCCCTGCGCTCAGCCTCAGCCCGTTCCTCAACGGTCGTACATAGTCTTCTTCGACCAACACAGCGCCGTTGTAACACCGCGTGGTACTAGGATTATCCAGCAATTCGACAACGAGTTCTCAATATTTTCGGACCTTGATGTTTTCATCGAGGCAAGCACGGATACATCGGAAACCTCAGATCGAGACCGTGGCCTGTATATGCGCCGAGGCGAAGCAGTCGCTCGGCTGATTAAACAATTTGGAATCTCTTCCGATTCTCGGATTCACATCGTGGCCATTGGAACGAAGTCTCCCTTAGTACCTACACCACCCCTTACTCCAGAACCTCAGAACCGGTCAGCCATACTTTTCACGCGTGGCGGTAAGCAGATACGTCCCGACGCTCTGCAAAGCGAATGTTTGAGCTGGCTTCGGGAACACCAGTGTGGTCCTCAGGTCAGCGATGCACAGAAGTCAGTCTGTGTGAAAGTCCAAGGTGTAGCCGGCGCTTTCAGTCCCTAGTCAAACAATCGCATAAACACATGTGTCGAGCTCGGACGCTTACGGCGGTGGACCCAACTTTCCGAGGAAACCGCGCAATGACATGGCAGCGCTGCCGCTACCTGCTACGCAAAGTAGGTTTAACGTTCATTCTGTATGTATGCGCCCCGCATGCGTTTGGCGCCGACAATATCGTAGTTTGTGCAATCAATCAGCTTAGCAATGGCGACACGCTAGCCTGTGGCTCCCTGAAACTCAAATTCCATTCCGAATCCCAATGCTTACCGCTCAAGACGCCAGAGCAGGATGGTATAGAATTCAGCAAGCGAAATTGTGCTTCTGTCCAGCGCGCTTGCCTAACAATCGACGGCGACTCCGCGCCAGGTACACAAGCATTCAACAAATTTTGTGCCGACGACCTTGTCAGCGCGGCGTCCAAGGCCGAAGCTGCGGATAGCACTGCCGGGGATAATCTCGACACAGATCATGATCAACAGCTTGAGAGCGTTGTCGTGCGTCCAGATTTGATCAGTGTCCGCTGGCTTGAGGGGAGCTGCGTGCTTCAGGCCGCGGGCTGCTTACGTAGTGAAAGGAACTTTCATTGGCTGACTAGGGTTGGGCGGCCGCTTGTTGCCGAGGACCTTTTTGGCAAGGCGCGAGAGAAGTGGGCGCCAGAGTTGAAAGCGCTTTTTGAAACGGAAATTCAAATTGGACAAGGGAAACCGCACATTCGCCCGTTCCCAGACAGTTCGTGTTTGGTGGAGAACAGCGACTCACCGGATCGTTGGAGGTTTGAAAAAGATGGTTTAGCCATTCGTATCGTGGGAATGTTTGATTGCAGCTCAAATACCGGCGGGGGAATAGTGGTGCTCAGCTGGGATCGACTCAAGGCGCTCCTGCGACCCGATCCCCTTATTGGCCTCACGGGTCCAACACCAAGACCTTGTAAGACGAACTACGACTGCGTGGATTGATGGACTAAGCAGCGCGTCCTCGAAGTGACAAGAGATGTGGCGTGCCCCCCATCGGCCTGTGTGTATCTCACGACGCTTACTTCTGAAACAGCATAAGTGATTGGTATTGCCTCAGGTCACGGTTGTGCAATGGCCCATAACAGGCCCCCAGTCATCGCCTTGGAGATTCCGAGAGGAGAAGGGGAGAGGCGCTCCTGGCGACGCCTCCTACCCCATCGATTCTTTTTTTCAAAAAAGAACACTGCCTTCCTTGGCTTACTTTTCGGTCCAGCCGATTCGTGTGACGCGGGTACCGTGTGAGTATTTTCCGAGGCTGCCACGACGTGATGGACTGGGCCTAAACTCGCTAGCTCGGCGCGCGAGGTATGGGGCTTGGTCAAACGCAAAAAGGATTGCCCGAAATGGGTGCCAAAGCAGGTGATTCCGGTACGGTTCGATCGCGCGGATGTGCGCAGTTAGCGTGTCCGTAGGAGTCCAACGGGATTTCCCGGTCGGGAATTTTTGACTGAACTGCCATCCTTGTGAGGAGTATTTCCGATCGGGCATCTATTGTAGAGGCCCGCAAGGGAAAACCATACAGCCCTGTCGCTCCCAGCCTGGACAGTCTAGGCGCAAGCATTATTGCGCGGAGGTCCCATTTCTGCGTCTAGACTTGATTACTGCGTCTATCCGCGCTGTTTTGTGCCTAGAATCTACGCGCAGGAAAGGCTGTTTTTGGCAAACCATCAACCCATGAAGGGTCCGCCACGAGCGCGTGCGTGCGCCATGGCGAAGTAGGAGGATGTGACGCCGCACACCTTGCGCCACACTTTCGCCAGCGTGGCAGGCGAACTTGGTTTTTCG
>Ga0116229_10012165_pt1 | contig 12477 bp, 8 predicted proteins | sample S1TSphgellanicum_3_FD_87313 | JGI IMG/M metagenome (GOLD analysis project Ga0116229, IMG submission 87313) | Host-associated microbial communities from peat moss isolated from Minnesota, USA - S1T2_Fc - Sphagnum magellanicum MG | ecosystem: Host-associated > Plants > Peat moss > Unclassified...
CCTTACCGTCGAGGAGAAACAGCGCATCATGAAGGCCCTCGACGATGCCGTAAACGCCTCCGGCTTCAAAGCCGAAAGAACGTGGGGTGAGGCGATCGAGGACCGCGGCAGTCAGATCACCTACTCCGCGCTCGGCCAGCAAGCGCCGCTCGATGAGAAGAAGCACTGGGATCCCGACTTTGCCAAACGCAAAGTGATTCAGTCCCTCCTCGCCGAGACGTTACCCGATTTCTCGGTGACGCTCGGCGGCTCGACATCGGTCGACATCACGAAGCCCGGCATCGACAAAGCCTACGGCATCCACAAGCTGCGCGACATCCTGACGATCCCGTTCGCGAGCATGCTCTACATCGGCGACGCGCTCTTCCCGGGCGGCAACGACTACCCGGCGCGCTCCACGGGCGTGACCTGCATCCAAGTCCGCGACCCCGAGGAAACCAAGCGCGTCATCGAGACCGTGATCGCCTGCGAAGGGTAACCACGGCGCGGAGCTTCGTGCGTGGTTTGCCTTGACAAACCCACACGGTGTAGGTTAATGTCGTCGTGCGGGGTCTCCAGATCGAGGGCTTTCGCATCGTTGTCAACACCCGCGATGAGCGCGGCCATCGGCCGCATGTTCATGTCATAAAGGGCGCAGCGAAGTGCAAGGTCATTTTGGATTCCGAACTGACCCCATACGACATTCGGATGTCGAAGCGAGACGTGCGCCGAGCGCGCGAGCTCGTCGGGCTCTGGGAAGCGTATAATGGCTAGAATGCCGCGCTCGATTGTCGTGCCGCCCCTTACGGACGTGATGTACGCGCGTGGGCGAAAGACCGCGAAGGATGGGCCGTTCGATGTGATCGGCGCGGACTACGATCGCGGCGCCGACACGATCGCTTTGATTTTCCGTAATGGGGTGTCCGTCTCGCTGCCTCGGTTGCAGATCCGGGAGTTGCGTCGCGCCACGCGTGCGCAACTCGCCGAGATCGAGATTCAACCCGGCGGCGACGGGATATCGTTTCGCACGCTCGATGTTGATATTTACGTGCCGGGTCTTATCGCCCAAGAACTTGGCTCGGTATTCGCGCGAGCCATGGGGCGAAAGACCCGCGGGAAGACGACCGCGAAGAAGGCGGCTTCGTCGCGCGAGAACGGTCGCAAAGGGGGACGCCCCCCGAAGGCATCCCCCGCTGCGTAACTGCTTGTGAACCAGCCTTGCGTTATTGCGCCGGTTTGTAGCCGGCCTTCGTGATTTGCGTGTTGAACGATTTCATCGCCGCGTAAATGCCGTTCGACCCGCCGTCCTGGTCCCAGAACTCCTTTGCGAACCCGGCTTTGAGCGGACCGGTGATCGCGCCGTGCACCCCCATGAAATCATCCATGTAACTGCGCGCGTCTTTGAAGTCTTTCTGCGGCATCATCACCGAGACGGTCATGACGTCGCCGTAGTAGTGCATCACCGCAAGGGCCGTCTGCGAGTCGGAATCGAGTTTACTGATCGCGTTGCCGTTCGGGTCACAGTCGCCTTTGCCGTCCCACACTTTCTGCAGGGTGGCGGTGATGTTGCCTTTGCCGCCGGCGTATTTCCCAGCAACGAAATCCTCGAAGACCGATTTCGTGTAGACGGCCTTCGCGAGGATCGCCTTCGGCGTACAGTCGTACGTCGTGGCGGACGCCACCGCGGTGACCGAGATGATCCCTGCGGCGACTGCCGCAAGGCGGATGATCGGATTCATGCCAGCTCCTCGAGATGCAAGGCGCAAATCGGCCTTGGGATAGCTAGCTTGGCGTCAACCAACTATGAGCCTGCTTGAGTTGGCTCACAAAGATGCCACACGTGGGAGACCGTGGCGAGCGCCGTCCCTGGCCGCGCTTTCTTGAAATAGACCACTTGAGCGGCTCATCGCAGACCGAAATCTGCTCGGCGCCCCCTGGAGACATTCGTTGTCAACGAGCTGCGCAAACGCCGAATAGCGCGAGCTGCTAACCATCCGGCCCAAGGAACAGGCAGCGCGTCGGGCGTTTCCGAGTGTCCTATGCGGACGCATTGCCCCTACTGCGCGTTGCAGTGCGGGATGACGGTGGAGACTCGGGATGGCGCTCTCGCCGCGCGCGGCGATGCGACGTTCGGCGTGAACGCCGGCGAGTTGTGTATGAAAGGCTTCTCGGCGGCGGAGATGCTCGGGCATCCGGAGCGCTTGCTGCGGCCGCTCGTGCGGCGCGATGGCGTGCTCGTGGAAGCGACCTGGGATGAGGCGCTGGACGCGGCGGCGGATGGCTTTCGTGCGATCGCGGCCGCGAAAGGGAGCGATGCGATCGCGAGCTTCGGCAGCGGCGCGCTGACCAACGAGAAAGCGTATCTGCTCGGCAAGTTCGCGCGGCTCGCGTTACAAACGGCGAACTTCGATTACAACGGACGCTTTTGTATGTCGTCCGCGGCGGCTGCGGCGAACCGGTCGTTCGGGATCGATCGCGGGTTGCCGTTTCCACTCGCGTGGCTCGGCGAGGCGGACGTGTTGCTGCTCGCGGGCGGCAATCCGCTCGATACGATGCCGCCGCTCGAACGCTATCTCACGCAACAGCGGGCGAGCGGCGCGCGCATCGTCGTCGATCCGCGCACGACGGCGTTTGCTGCGGGCGCAACGCTTCATCTGCAAGCCGCGCCGGGCACCGACGCGATCCTCGCGTACGCGCTGCTGCACGTGCTCATTGCCTATCGCCGGACCGACGATGCGTACATCGCCGAACGAACCACCGGATTTGACGCGGTCCGCCGGCGTGCCGAGGAGATCACACCCGAGCGCGCGGAACGGCTCACGGGCGTCCCCGCCGACGACATCGTCGCCGCGGCGCGGCTGCTCGCCGATGCAAAGCGCGCGATGATCCTCACCGCGCGCGGGGTGGAGCAGCACGGCAACGGGACCGATTGCGCGAGCGCGTACATCAACCTCGCGCTCGCGCTCGGACTTCCCGGCCGCCCCGGCAGCGGCTACGGCACGCTCACGGGACAAGGCAATGGCCAAGGCGGCCGCGAGCACGGACAAAAATCCGATCAGCTCCCCGGCTACGGCAGCGTCGACAATCCCGCCGACGTCGCGCGCGTCGCGCGTGTCTGGAACGTGCCGCGCGCGCGCGTGTCGCGGCGCGGACTCACCGGCGCCGAGATCTTCGATGCGCTCGGGACGCGAATCGCCGGGCTCTTCGTGCTCGGCTCGAACCCCGTCGTCTCCGCGCCGCGCACGGCGGCACTGCGCGAGAAGATCGCGCGGCTCGATCATCTCGTCGTCTGCGACTTCTTCCTCTCCGAGACGGCCGCGTACGCGAACGTCGTCTTGCCGACGCGGCAGTGGGCCGAAGAAGACGGCACGATGACGAATCTCGAAGGGCGCGTGCTCTTGCGTTCGGCGCAAGTCGCGCCGCCGCCGGGGCCGCGCGGCGATATCGCGATCGTGCGCGAGCTCGCCGCCCGGCTCGGCACGCCGGACCTCGCGGCAAGCGACGAGCCCGAAGCGATCTTCGACGAACTGCGCCGCGCGAGCGCCGGCGGCCGCGCCGACTATTCCGGCATCACCTACGCTCGCTTACGGAACGACGAAGCGTTGTACTGGCCGGTCCCCGCGCTCGATCATCCCGGAACGCCCGTGCTTTTCACAGAGCGTTTTCCGACGCCCGACGGACGGGCCCGTTTCGTCGCCGTCGCGGCGCGCGATGCGAGCGAACGGACGGATCGCGCCTTTCCGTGGACGCTGACCACCGGCCGTAACCGCGAGCATTATCTCTCCGGCACGCAGACGCGCCGCACCACGCGGCTTGCCGCCGCGGTCAGCGAGCCGGTCGCGGAGATCCATCCCGTGCTTGCGGCGCAGCTCGGGATCGTGAACGGGGGGTACATGCGCGTCACCTCGCGGCGCGGCTCGATTGCGCTGCGCGCGCGCATCACCGAGGCGATTGCGATGGACACCGTGTTCGCCCCCTTTCATTGGGGCGGGGACGCGACCGTCAACGATTTGATCGGCGGAACGCTCGATCCGCATTCCAAAATGCCGCCGTTCAAGGCGTGCGCCGTGCGGATCGAACCGGAGAGCGGTCCGACCACTCGTTAACGGACGCGTCGATTCGTTTGCGATTGGTCCATAGCCGCGCCGCCGCGATCCGACGTATCGTTTAGCTTCATGATTCCATCGGCCGGAGGTTTTTGGTGAAGCGCGCGCCTGCCACGCTTTTTGCGTCGTTCCTGCATTTCGACGTCTCGTTCATGATCTGGGTGATCCTGGGACCGCTCGCGCTCTTCATCGCGAAAGACCTCGATCTCTCGATCGCGCAGAAGGCGTTTCTCGTGTCGATCCCGCCGCTCGGCGGCGCGTTCTTCCGAATCATCCTCGGCTTTTTGAGCGACCGCTTCGGCGCGAAGATCGTCGGCGTGTGCTCGATGGGCATCACGCTCGTGCCGCTGGTGCTCGGCTGGCTCGCGGGCTATTCGTACGGAATGATGTTGTGCGTCGGCTTCTTGCTCGGCATTGCGGGCGCGAGTTTCGCCGTATCGCTGCCGCTCGCGAGCCGCTGGTTTCCGCCGCAACAACAGGGGCTTGCGATGGGCATCGCGGGCGCAGGAAATTCGGGCACGGTGCTCTCGACGCTCTTCGCACCGCAGATCGCCGCGCATCTCGGCTGGCACGCGACGATGGGTCTCGCGACGATCCCCGTGCTCGTCACGTTCCTGATCTTCTCGCTCATGGCATCGGATAGCCCGACGCATCCCGCGCCGAAGAAACTCGCCGACTACGCCGCCGTTCTCAAACAGCCCGACACCTGGTGGTTCTGCTTTTTCTACTCGATCACGTTCGGCGGCTTTCTCGCGCTCGTGAGCTATCTCGCGATTTTCTTCAACACCGCCTACGGCGTCGATAAAGTCTCCGTCGGGATTCTCGTTGCCATCGCCTCGCTCTTCGGCAGCGCGTTGCGTCCGGTCGGCGGCTATCTCGCCGATCGGTTCGGCGGTGTTGCGGAGCTGCGCATCGTGTACGTCGTCTTCGCGCTCCTGGCGATCGGGATCGCGCTGGCGCCGCCGCTGGCGATTTGTCAGCTGGTGGTGTTCGCGGCGGCCGGCGCGCTCGGGATGGGCAACGGCGCAGTGTTCCAGATCGTGCCGCAGCGCTTCGGCGCCGAGATCGGCGTCATCACCGGGATCGTCGGCGCGGCGGGCGGCATCGGCGGCTTTTATCTGCCGAACATGCTCGGCTTGTTGCGCGCGAGTACCGGCACGTTCGCGAGCGGCTTCTACACCTTCGCAGCGCTCGCGCTCGTCGGGGCCGTGGCGATCACCCTCATCGGCCGCGCCTGGAACGCGACGTTCCTCGGTCGCGAGAAGTCGACGCTGACTCCCATCATGGTCGAGGGCTAGCACGCGATGGCGGCTGTCCGCATCGAGGACGTCAAGGCGGCGGGAATCGCCGTCGACATCAACCGGCTCGCCGAACTCGGCTGGGAATCGATCTCCGACGAAGACCGCTATCGCCTCAAGACGCAAGGCGTCTGCGCGCAGCGCCAGGTCGGCGTCTTCATGTTGCGTATCCGGGTGCCGGGCGGGAAGGCGACACCGGCGCAACTGCGCCGCGCCGCGGATCTTGCCGAGCGCTGCGGCCATCCGAGTCTGCACGTCACGACGCGCGGCGGGCTCGAAATCCATCACGCGAAAATCGAAGACGTTCCGGCGATCCAAGCCGGCCTCGCGGAGGTCGGGCTCACGACGAAGGGCACCTGCGGCGATACGATCCGCAACGTGATCGCCTGCGCGCATAGCGGCATCTACGCGGGCGAAGTGCTCGCACTCGAGCCGTTCGCGCAGCTCATCCACGAACATATCGTGCGCATCAGCGACGGCACGAACATTTCGCGGAAGATGAACGTCGCGCTTGCGTGTTCGCCGCACTGCGACGAACACGTCGCAACGAGCGACATCGGTTTCGTGGCAACGCCCGATCCCGCGGGCGGTGCGCCAACCTGGACGCTGTGGGGCGCGGGCGGCCTCGGCGCCGCGCCGCACCTCGCGATCGAACTTGCGCGCGAGCTGCCGCAGAGTGATCTCTTGCCGGCCTTCGACGCGATCGTCGCGATCGGGGTGAAGTACGGCGATCGCAGCGCGCGCGCCAAGGCGAAGATCAAGATGCTCGTCGACACGTGGGGTGCGGAGCGCGTGCGCGCGGTATTCGCCGAAGAGTTCGCGCTCGCGAAGAGCACTATCGACCGTGCAATCCCAAGCCGCATGGCGATCGACGCCTCGGCCTCGGCATCGGCCCTCGCGACGCCGTCGGTGGCGCTGACGCCGCCGCCCGCGACCGCGGGAAGCGTGATCGCGCAGAAGCAGCCGGGCTTGTTTACGATTCCCGCGCTGATTCCGATGGGCGAACTGCCGGCCGCGTCGGCGCGCGCGCTCGCCGACGCGGCCGAGCGCTACGGCGACGGCATCGTCCATCTCACGCCCGACCAAAACGCCGAGCTCCACGACGTCGCCGAAGCCGACATCGCCGCCGCCGTTGCGACGATCGAAGGACTCGGCTTGCGCACGCGCGGGCGCGGCGGGATCAGCGACGTCGTCTCGTGCGTCGGTTTGGAATACTGTCCGCTCGCCGTTGCGAACTCGATGACGATCGGTGAAGAACTGGCGCTTGCGTTCGCGTCGCTGCGCGACGATCCGCGCTATGCGGATTTCCGCATCCACGTGAGCGGCTGCCCGCACTCGTGCGCAAAGCACCAAGTGGCCGACGTCGGCCTGGCCGGCGCAGTGACCGACGTCGACGGCAAACGCGTCGAAGCCTACGCACTCTACGTCGGCGGCAATGCCCGCGAACGCCGGCTCGGCAAGAGCTACGCAAAGAAGATCCCGCGTACGGCGGTCGTCGCCGTCGTCCAATCGCTGCTTGCCGAATACGAGGAACATGCACTTCCCGGCGAGCGTTTTTCCGAAACGGTCGCGCGCGTCGGCAGCGATCTCTTCTTCCACGCAATCGCCGCCGCACTCGACGGCCCAAGCCATCCGCTCCCTGCCGTGCGCGGCGGCAACCTCGTCGTGATCGGCAACGGGATGGCCGGCGCGCGCTTCGTGGAAGAACTTCGCGCGCGCACAAGCGAGTCGTTTGCGGTGACGGTGCTCGGCGACGAGCCGCACGGCGGGTACAATCGCATCATGCTCTCCGGCGTCCTCGGCGGCTTCCGCGACGCGGCCGAGATCATCACGCACCCGCCGGAGTGGTATGATGAACGCCGCATCGCCCTGCGCCGCGGCACGCGCGCGACGGCGATCGATCGCGAGCAGAAACGCGTGACGTGCGCCGACGGCAGCACCGTCACGTACGACGCGCTGGTCATCGCAACCGGCAGCCGTGCGTTGGTACCGCCGATCCCCGGGCTCGATGCACCGCACGTGTTCGTCATGCGCACGATCGAAGATTGTGCCAAAATCCAAGCCGCTGTCGCGCCGGGCACGCGCGCGCTCGTGCTCGGCGGCGGCCTCCTCGGGCTCGAGGCGGCGAGCGGCCTGCGCGCGCTCGGCGCCGAGCCGACCGTGATCCATTTGATGCCGACGCTCATGGAGATGCAGCTCGATACCGAAGGCGGGCGCGCGCTTCAGCGCCGTATCGAATCGATGGGTATCACCGTGCGCACCGGCGCGCGCGCCGTCGCCGCGTACGACGATGAATCCGGTCGCGGTATCGAGCTCGCCGACGGCGAGCGTATCGCGGGCGATGTGATCGTCGTCTGCTGCGGTATCCGTCCGAACGTCGAACTCGCGCGCGAAGCGGGGCTTGCGGTCGAGCGCGGGATCGTCGTCGACGACGGACTGCAAACCAGCGACCCCGCAATCTTCGGGGTCGGCGAATGCGTGCAGCATCGCGGCGCGATGTACGGGCTCGTCGAGCCCCTCTGGGAACAATGCGCGATCCTTGCCGACCGGCTCACCGGACGGCGCGCCGCCTACACGGGTTCGCGCGTCGGCACGAAACTGAAAGTCGCCGGCGTGAACGTCGTCGCGCTCGGCATCCGCGAACATGAACCGGGCGATGAATCGATCGCGGCGATCGATGCGGCAGGCGCCTATCGCCGCGCGATCGCCCGCAACGGCGTTCTCGTCGGTGCGCAGGTCGTCGGCAACGCCGCCGCCGCCGCCGCCCTCAGCAAAGCCTTCGATCGCGGAACCCCGCTGCCCGGAACGCTCGCTGCGATGCTCTTCGGCACCGACGGCATCGGCGCGGCGCCCGCACCGCTTACCGAAGGTGACGATCGCGTTTGCATCTGTAATGAGATCTCGCGCAGCGAAATCGCGAAGGCGATCGACGGCGGCGCCCACGACGTCGCCGAAATCGGCCGCCTCACGCTCGCCGGTACCGGCTGCGGTACATGCCGCGGCGAGATCGCGGCGATGGTCATCGCCGCCCAGACCGCCAAACCGGCCTAGGTCTTCGGCTGCCAGGCTTCGCGCCATCAATCAAGGGGGGCATCGGAGGCCAGCGTTCGGATCCAGACCCGGGCGTTCAAAGCCCCGGCCTACATCCTTATTGTTTCCGCCCCGATACGTTGAACGATCGTTCAACGTATCGGCTGTTTCTGAAATCGTGTGCAAGTCCGAGTGCCCTAAGCACTCGGCGCTGTCGGACGAGTTCGGACTCGTAAGGAAGGCGCAGCAGCCCCGGCCTCCATCCTCACGGCATCCGGTTTTGCGCAATTACATCGGCGGGACGGTGCCTTGCTCGCCGATCACGACGAACGGCGCGTTGCTCACTGGTGGAAACGCCACAACGTGCGCGCCCTTCACGAGCAGCGAACGCGAGGCCGGCACGACGCGCACGATCGGCGTTCCGGGCCCGATCGAAACGACTTTCGTTCCGCCCTTGTACGTGAGTTTCACGACCTTGGCCGCACCCGATTGCGCGCTGGCAACGGTGCCGTTCGTCATCGACGACATCTTCGGCTCGGCAACCGTACCGTTGGTCATCGTGGACATGTGCCCGCTGCCGGCCGGGAGATCCCACGGATAATCGCCTTCGCCGGTTCCCGCCATCGCGGGCGGAAAGACGACGACCTCGAGCGCGCGCGCGGGGCCGCTGCCTTCAACGTTGGCCGTACCGATGAACGTGCCCGGCTTGATGTCGTCTGCCTTCGCGGGCAGGACGCCGGCGAAGTGCGTTTTGTCGCTGATCGTCACGACGGCGGGTCCGTCAGCGGTTGCGATGGTCACTTTATCGCCGGCTACGGCCGTGACGGTGCCGCGGATATGGTGAGCGGGCGCATCGGCGGCGACCGCGGCGATTGGGGCGCTGCACATGGCGAGCACGCCGAGGGCGGAAACAACGGAGCGTGTGTTCATGCTCGATTAGAGCCGGAACGAAGCGCCGGGGTTTCCGCCCGCGCGGGCCTTAGTGACCGCCGAACGCGGAGACCATGCGCAGCCCGAACGCGAAGAGGAACGAGCCGAGGAATACCGTCACGGGGAGCGTGAGCACCCAAGCAAGCACGATGTTGCGCAGGGTGGCCATCTGCAGACCGGAACGGTTCGCGAACATCGTGCCCGCGACGCCCGAGGAGAGGATGTGTGTCGTCGAGACCGGGAGGCCGAAGTTGTCGGCCGCCTGGATCGTGGCGTATGCGACGATCTCGGCGGAGGCGCCCTGCGCGTAGGTGAGATGCGTCTTGCCGATGCGTTCGCCGACCGTCACGACGATGCGCTTCCAGCCGATCATCGTGCCGAGGCCGAGCGCGAACGCAACCGCGACCTTGATCCAGAGCGGGATGAAGTTCGTCGTCTGGTCGAGCGCTTTGTGATACGTGTCGAGCGACTTCATCGCATCGGCGTCGGCGATCGCCTTACTCTTCTTGAGCTTCGCGATTGCATTCGAGACGAGATAGATCGCGTTGCGCAGATCTTTGCGATCTGCCTTCGGCACATCGTTGAGCGTCGACTTTCCGTTCAGCGCGGCCATGACGACGGCGTTTTCGCCGGCGACGGCCGGGATCGTTTGCGGCGTGACTTTGCCGGAGCTCTTCACGAACGCATTGAGTTCCGTCGCCGCATCGGCAGCTGGGAGGGGAGCGGAACCGGCGGGTTCGAGCTTCGCAAGCGTGCTCGAGGCGGTCTGGCTTTGGGCGTAGATGCCGGCGACGGCCGCGTTATCGAGGCCGAGGTTCAGCGCGTAGGTTCCGGGGATGACTCCGATGAGGATCAGCAGCACGAGGCCCATGCCTTTTTGGCCGTCGTTCGACCCGTGCGCGAAGCTGACGCCGGTGCACGTGAGGATCAAGAGCGCGCGAATCCATAACGTCGGCGGTTTTGATTTATTGGGCTCGGTATAGAGTTCTTCGCTATGAATGCGGCCGGCGGACCACCGCAGCAATGCGGCAGAACCGGCTTTGAAGAGCAGCAGCAAGAGCGCGGAGCAGACGAAGCCGACGACCGGCGAGACGAGCAGCGCGGTCAGCGTATCCTGCACTTTGCCCCAGTTGACGCCGTCGCCGAACGTGTGTCCGGCGGACATCACGGAGTTCGCAAGGCCGACGCCGACGATCGAGCCGATCAGCGTGTGCGAGCTGGAGGCCGGCAAACCGAAATACCAGGTGCCGACGTTCCAGATGATCGCCGAGATCAGCAGCGAGAATACCATCGCGAAGCCGGCGCCCGAGCCGACGTTGAGCACGAGCTCGACCGGCAAGAGCGCGAGGATGCCGAACGCAACGGTCCCCGCCGAGAGCAGGACCCCGATGAGATTCCAGCAGCCGGACCACACGACCGCAAACCACGCCGGCAGCGCGTTCGTATAAATGACGGTCGCAACGGCGTTGGCCGTATCGTGGAATCCGTTGACGAATTCGAAGCTGAACGCGAGCAACAGGGCGACAATCAAGAAGATGCCGCTGATAAGCGACACATCGCCGCCGAATAAGCTATCCAAGACCACTCCAGTCGCGCGAACGAGGGTGTAGGTCGCCCGAGCATAGCGGACCGGCGCTTATGTTTCCGTTATCGTCCTATTAAGGACAGGTAGTCACGAGCGCGTCCCCGGTGGGAACGGCCTCCAGCGATGCATGCTTGCTGCGGATCCGGCTCTCAGCGGTACGCGGCGACCTCGCGCTCGACCGCTGCCGCAAACGAATCCACATCGTCCTCGGTCGTATCGAACGAACACATCAGCCGCACCACCGATGCCTCCTGGTCCCACACGTAGAACCGGCGCTCGCGCTGTAGCACCGGGATCGCCGCCGGCGGCAAGATCGCGAAGACGCCGTTTGCTTCGGTGGGATATGCGAGATGCACGCCCGCGCGCACGAGCGCGGCCGAGAGGCGCGCCGCCATCGCGTTCGCGCGACGCGCGCTGCGCAGCCACAGATCGTCTTCGAGCATCGCGCCGAACTGTGCGGCGACGAAGCGCATCTTGCTTGCGAGCTGCATCCCCGATTTGCGCACGTAGGGTACCCGTTCCACCACCGGATGCGGCTTCGGGAACACGATCGCCTCACCGAAGAGCATCCCGTTCTTCGTTCCGCCGAAGGTAAACGCGTCGACGCCGGTGTCGAGCAGCATCGCTCGCAGATCGGTATCGAGGGACGCGACGGCGTTGGCGATGCGCGCGCCGTCAACGTGAAAGAAAAGGCCGTATTCGTGGGCGACGCTGGCGAGGGCGCGTAGCTCCGCGAGCGTGTAAACCGTGCCCACTTCGGTCGATTGCGAGATCGAGATGGCGCCGGGCTGCACGTGGTGCGGATCGCCGATGCCGTGCATTTGGCGTTCCACGTCGGCCGCGGTCAGCTTGCCGCCGGTGACCGGCACATCGAGGATTTTCGTCCCCGCAAAGCGCTCGAGCGCCCCGCACTCATCGACGTTGAGATGCGCGCCGGCCGGGGCGATCACGGCTTGATACGGCCGCAGCGCTGCGGCGAGGGCGATCACGTTCGCGCCGGTGCCGTTGAAGGCGAAGAAGACCGCGCTATCCGGACTGAGCAAATCGCGAATGCGGTCGGTCGCCGCGTCCGTGATCGGATCGGCCCCGTAGGCGGTGACGTGTCCGCTATTGGCTGCCGCAAGCGCGGCCAGCACCTCGGGGTGGGCGCCGGCGCCGTTGTCGCTGGCAAAATGCCGCTCGTTCATACGTTCGATTTCGCCCGAAAACGGGAGAGCTCCGTTCCCGAGCGAAGAGCGTGCAGTTAACGGTTCCGATAGGGGGTCGGTCGTAGGTAACGGCGCGGCGGTCGCGGCAGGGGGCGAACACATCGTAATCGCCGCCAAGACCAGTCTCGACCGCGAGCTACTTGGGACGTTCATCACGGACGCCGGGTACCCGGACGTCGACTTCGCCGCGACCCCGGATGACGCTTTAGTACTCCTGGGCGGCCGCGCGATCGATCTTCTCATCGTCGACGTGATGCAGTCGCGCACCGGCGTCATGCGCCTCCTCGAAACGATCCGTGCGCTCCCGCCGGCGGCCCGGCCCGCGCTGCTCGTCGTTGCGC
>Ga0116229_10012166_pt1 | contig 12477 bp, 4 predicted proteins | sample S1TSphgellanicum_3_FD_87313 | JGI IMG/M metagenome (GOLD analysis project Ga0116229, IMG submission 87313) | Host-associated microbial communities from peat moss isolated from Minnesota, USA - S1T2_Fc - Sphagnum magellanicum MG | ecosystem: Host-associated > Plants > Peat moss > Unclassified...
ACTTGACAAGGGGAGGGACAAATAAAACCACCAAAATGGACATGATCAAAACAAAAGGAGACCAAGGCTGAAGAAAAGAAGCCATTCAAGTTCATGTTTTTTCAAGTAAAGATACAATACCACTCATGTAGCTATTGAAGCCTGTCATTTGCAAGGCATTTGTTGTACTTATAATGTTTAGTGCCAAAATATTTAAACCATAAACCCTAAACTATGACCATGAATATCAATGGAATTTTTTTTTATATAATTTTCTCCATGGCCCTTGCAATAACACAAATAAATGGAAACTTCACAAATGCAATAGATTTTGCTATAATTAACACATGCTAAAATAGATTTCCAAAATGTGTTCACAATGTTTTAAATATCCAAGGAAGCATGTATATTATCTAGAGTCCACTATCACAATTGAGACTTTCAAAAGAATCTTCATAAATAATGCCACCAAAATCTAAAAGTATATTGAAAGATTTAGAGACTACAAATAACCAAACATTGATGAAAACCTAATATGAAATAAGTCTTCCACTTGACCCAACTATGAAGTGTTTAATCACGGCCATCTTGCATTTCTAAAAATGACATGCATCCCAACTATATCAATAGAAAACATAAAAAAATTAATGAACTTCTAATGAATATCTAATTAGATAACTTACATTGTTTTCTACATAATGTTTCTTATAGTTGGTATTAAAAAAAAAACTCAAGTACAACTTTATTTATAGTTATAAATGGGCCATTTTGAATATAGAGTAGTTGTAAATGGTTATGTATAATTATTCATATTATCTAGTGATCTAAAAATTATTTAAAATGTAAAGCATTAATTACATGCATTACAGTTCCTATTAAGGTGTAATCACGCTAATAAGAGCCACATCAAATGTAACCAATGCTTGGTTTCAAATGTCTTTGTGTTCGTTTTTACATTAATTGATGTTGAGAGTTTTTAATATGTTAAGATGACAATATTTTTAATATCAAAGAGGTCATTTGTATATTTCTTGAAACACCTAAGATAAAAGGATCTCTTTTAGTATGTTATGAAATAATGAAATATTCAAAAACTATTTCATCAAAATTGAAAATTTTAAAAGTGTATTTACATCTTAATGAATTAATTGCACCTTTTTTTGGCACACCATTTGGGAAAAATATGGAAATGATTTCCCTAGGTTTATAATATATTATGAGAACATGTATGTGAAAAAAAATAGAATGAATTTATTGAGTATAAAATATTCAAGATCGCTATAAAAGCATTATAACAAGTGCTTGAATAATTGATGTTTTTCTTTAAATTTTAAAGGACTTAAAAGACATTTAAAATGCATGATCGTGAACAATAATTATCCTCACAATTACATATAGTATAATGTGATTTTTTTTTGTCATGAATATTTTTTATCACTATTAAAATTCATGGATTTTTAATCCATGCCCTTTTGTAATCAATATTAGTATGTCGCAAAATATGGACAAACTCATTGTTTTTTTAAAAATCACTTAAATGGTACATGTGATTCCTTTTATCTTGTTTGTATCCACGAACCATGAAGGGATCACAATTCTAACTAAAAATTGACTAAATTCCAGTTAAAATGTTGCATTGAATTGTTAATACTTTTGGTAATTGAACTTTTTGGCATGATACTCATAAGAAACTTCAATTATTTTATTGTTGATGTATCATTCTTAAGTAATGCCTTATACAAACAATTCAATGGTTCTTTAATGATGAAAATGTTTGAATATTTGATTTATAAATGAACACAATTTATAAGGTCTAGTAGATCAACCATTGGAATTTTGTAATCCCACGTTGCTATGACTATTAAAACATGAACTTGCTTTTGGCAAAAAGAAAAATGAATTAATTTAAAGTGCTACTAGTTCCAAACTTTGTTCACACATAAAATGTTGTATGTTTATAACTAATAGTTGCAACCCTTCATGATCTCTAGGAGTGTTTTTTAAAGGTTTAACATTAAAATCTCAATATTTACAAATATACTCACTTAAATTGTAGTATTCAATTTCTAAGTTAAGATTATGAACAAAGTTAATGATGTGTTTTCTTTAATTTTCTTTTCAAGGAAAAATAACTTTGTTGTTGATTTTTTTCATTGTGAATGATATTTTGGATTATGACATTAGATAAAACCACAAGTTTTTAGTTAGAGAGATCAACCCTCTCATGCCATGCCCAAGGTGACTATTTAAGTCCATACATAGAACCTTTTTCATTTTGCAAACTTCATGTAGATATCAAGTTTGATAAAAAAAAATCCAATTGTTCCATGTAAATTTCTTCTTGAGAATTTTTTTTTTGAGTAATCCATTTTATGCACATCATAATTCTTGTTTGATATTAAAATTAATAACATTCTTATTGATGCAATTTCACTTTTAGAGCTAATGCTTTATAAAAATCCAATTCATGAACTTGCAAATAGCACCTAGTCACTAGTTTATCTTATATTCATCAAAAATACCATCTACCATCTAATTTCAATTTCCTTTTGAAAACCCATTTACACCCTATTTTATTTTTGCCTTTTGGCAAATGGATTAACTCTCACATATCATTTTGAACTAATGACTTGTATTATTTAATATTATTATTTTTTTGATACTAAACATGGTTTTTTATAATATCATTGGCTCAATCAATTGAGTAGTTATAGACAATGTTCTAATGGCTATCATATAGTCAATGAATTTATTTAAAAGTTTACATGTTGTCTTTGAAATCTCACGGGGGTAATTTTTTTATTCATTTGATCTTCTTCTTCAAAGTAGGTTTTTCCTTTGTGATCTTCAACTTCATCAAATTAGTTTAACACAATTTGTTCAACTTTAAAAGGTGTTGTTCAAGTTGGAATTATGTTAATGGGTTTATGTTGTTCATTTTCTTCAATGTTGATTCTGCCATATTGAATACAAGTAAGAAAAACATTCATATGATTCTAATATCACATTATTATTTCCTTCTTCATGAAAAACTACGTTTTGACTATGAAATATCCTTATGTTCTTAGTATTGAACAATTTTTATCCCTTAGTCCTTTTTGTGAATGAATCAAAACACATTCTAATGCATTGGGGGGTAGATGCATGGTAAGGTGTAGACAATTTTAAGGAAAATTGGGACTACATATAATATAAAAAATAACATGTAAGATAACTCACTTTTAAATTTTCTAATGATTCCCATCAATATGCAATCGATTGATGGTTGTATCATTGTGTAAAAATACAAAAAAATCTTATAAACATTGATTTAGAATCCTTATTTGACATTAGATTATCATTTTTTATTAATTTTTTAAATCCATTATTTTGATGTAAAATGGTAAAAACAACACTTGGCCCATTGACATTTTCAATGGAAAAACATTTTATAACTTTAAGAGATCATGTAATCTTCATCATTATTATAACATAATGCATTAACAAATGTTTTTAAAACATTTGATATGAACTTCACAACTTGAAAAGAAATAAAAATTTTTAATGAAGAATATTTTTCTTCATGGTTGTATTTTTGTATGTGCAGAATTTAGTACTTTGTAGTTTTTTTTATAATTGTAGCATTTTGACAAGGTTGTTGCAATCTGAAAATGTACTCCAATTAATAATGAATTTTTTCATATTTGTTCCAATTTCATGATACAATGATATATTGGGATGTAAACCACCATTAATTGAAAAAAATTGTTACAAAATGTTTTCCAAACATCCACCATGATATATCAAAGATCTACAAATATTAAAAATTGTCAAACTATGACAGTTTGGCAATCTACATAATAACATGCATTTACCCTAGGCTCTAACTTTTTTCTTGTTTTTGTAGGGATGTGATTATAAGCATGCAACCATAGATTTTTAATTCAAATATTGAGGGCTTTTCTCCATTCCAAACTTCTCTTAAGACCTTTCCAAGAATTGATTTTGTTGATAACATATTTTGAATGTATTTGTTGCAATTGCAATTGTTTTTGCCTAATACTTATGTGGTAAATTAACATATTCTAGCATACTAAATGCACATCATATATTGTTCTTTTATTTTTTTTGAAAAACCATTTTATTTGAGATTGTAATGTAAGGTTAATTTATTTCTTATTCTTCTTTTTTTTTTTACAAAAATAATTGAACCATATATTAACTTCCATTGTCAAATTTGAAGGTTTTAAATTGTCTATAAATTTTCTTCTCTACCAACATTATGAATTCTTTGAACTTTTCAAAAACTTGACTTTGAAGTGAAAGCACATTACATGGGACCCCTTTTGTGAATCATGTGAAGGTTTTTAAAGAAAAAGACAATAAGTATGTGGTAAATTGAAATTTTGACAAACAATCACATTCACATGGAAGATGACAAGCATAACTAGGATGGTTTTGTTTTAAATTCTATGAAAAAAATTTATTTTAATGACTAATGAAACCTTGATGTTAATGTAATTTGACATGAAAAATTGACAAATCACAATTAGTGTTGTGGCTTTAGTTGTGTGCTTGTGACTAAAGTTAAAACAAGACCATATAATCAATTCAACAATAGGAATGAGGCATGGCATGAGTCAAATAGCCATTCCTTAACAAAACAAAAAAGGAAACATGTGAGATTCAAAGGGAAACATTCGTTCGTATCACCCCCACCATGTATTCCTTGTATAGGAATTTGGGCTATGCATTGTTGCGCAATATTAATGATGATTAATTATGTGGCACATTATATCGTGTTAAGATGTGAGTGTTTGGGGAATGAAGATAAACTTTTATTGTTTATGTTGTTGTGCAAATGTAATTGCATTTGTGGCACATTATAAATAGATTGTTTTGGGTTGAATCCAAATGTTATATCAATCACATATGTTATTGTGATCAAAAGCTGACAAGATTAACCATTTGGATGTTGCATAACGTTTTCATATGTATGTCATAAGTGTTTAATATTAATTATAATATTTAGTAATTGTATAATGTCATTTGCTAATGTTTTCATTGTCAATGTGTTTGAATCATATATTTTGTACTACATGCCAAGAATGGAAACATGTATTTTGATTAATATCCAATGATTGTTGTTTGTGAAAACATGTTGAAAACAATTGGTTAAGTATCTATGTACGGTGCCTATGATTACATGTGTAAGTTGTCAGTATCTTAATGATTATAGTTTTTGAATATATAACATTTGCATCACAACAACCAAATTTTTTATTGTTCATACTTACCATCCATTTGAATAGAGAATATTTTTTTCATCATTTTTAGTTAATTGGATTTTTTTGTGGCAATAGTCAATGACATTGTCATCATTTGAATTATCATCTATGATAAACAAATGATTATTTTTTCTATTGTAGGATTTCAATAGGCAATGTTTTATTTGGCGTTTTTAAAATTATGTTTTGAAATAATTGTCACCATTTCTAATGATCCCTTTTTGAAATTAGCTTTGTGTATGTGTTATATAGTAATATATCATAAAATTATGAGTCCATCTATGGACCATAAACATCATAATATTACATATATGTTGTGCATATTTAGTTGCACATTGTCAAATTGTTGGTGAAGGTCTATAATTAAGTGGTCAAATGTTTGTGGGACTTGGCAAACTAAGGTGGCTCATTTTTTGTCCCTTTATGTATTTTTTGCAAAGTGTACTCTATTCAAATGTCACAAACACATTGTAAAACCATCAATTTGACAACAATATTTATGGATTAAGATTGCCAAATTGAATAAGAATATTTATTGAGGGGTGAAATTCAATAAGCATACACCAACTACATAATAATGGACTTTTAAAATGAGCAGATGGACCATGTTATGGGTTATGCATTAACATTCAAATGCATTTTTTGTTATGATTTCATTTTTATAGGGACTCAATACATGATACATTATGGAAAAAAAGTATGGATTGAAAAAATTACAACAAAAAAATTAACCAACAAATAACTATAGACTTTTGAATGACCACATTTGAATCTTATTTTTTTGAGTCCCTATCTTGGTCATTTTCTATTAAATTATAATTTTTTTCCCCTAACATTTATGTCAAAGAATTGGCTAAATGGGTAGCCTTTCATATGGAATTTATTAATTGATTAATCACCACATAAGGCTCACTCAAAATTGGTTTTTAATTTTTTTTCCATTATAATATTAAAATATGGATTTTTGGGACTAGGATTCTTATTGCTTTTGAGCCGCCCTAACTTGCATCCACCTTTATGCTTTGAAACTTGTGAGATAGAAAGTTGGGGCAAGTGGTAGTTAATATTTATTAATTGTGAATGTTTTGGAGGTGTTTGATTCTAATATGTGATGACAATATTGGGGGTTTCCTTAATATGGGTATTATTGGTATGACATTTTAAAAAATATTATGTGTTGTAAATTTACGATTTTTTTAATGAATTCATTGAAATTAATTAAAAATTTTATGGGGGCATGCATGGTTTTTTTTTTTTGTATCCATTCAATATCTATGAAGGATATTGTTTTATGTAACCAATGTTTCCATTAACAATCCCTAGTTTATGATATATATTTTTTTGTTATAATGACAATCGATCTTTTGTAAATTTTAAAGAAATTTGTTAAGTATTGAATTTCACTCGTGGACATTGTTGTTTTATAATGTATTTGGTGTCATTACATATTGAACTTTTTTGGTATGTGTTAATTGTGACAATTATGTAACTTTTTTGTTTTGTTGTTTTTGAATGAATATTTATCATGCAATGATTTATAACATTTCATAACTTATTATGAGGAATTATGGAGATTATTGTCTTCCATAGATCATCAAATTATAAGTTGATATTTAAATTAGATAAAAAAACACATTTGGAATGAATCACAATTTGATTTTAAAATATTTCATGTTTGAAGATTTTTTTAAAGAATAACATATTGAATGTATTTGTTTTGTCTGATTTATTTTGTGAAAATAACACCCATGTAAGGTGGAGCCTACCTTATTTAGTCTTGTTATTTTTCTTATTTATGATTGCGATAAATACCATAGTATGTAATCATAATCAATCAAAATTGTCATTATGTCACATATCATTTCATTCACCACCTTTAGAAATGTTTATTGGACTTTTTCTAACCTCATTCACCATGTAATAATTACATCCATGAGCTAAATGGATGGTTTCCTTATGAAACACAAATGAAGTATCAAGGCCAAAACCTCCCACATCCCCAACCCTAAACCACCCCAAACCAAGCTTGTAATGATGAAAACAAAATGCAAAAAAACAAAGGAGCTTAGATTATGTTTAGACTAGGCAAAATCGTGTTTGATTGATACCTAAAAACAACCAGTAGCACTCAAACAATAGTTTGAAAACACAAGGCAAGTGCCTTGACAACATCCTTTCTTTTAAAAGTTTCATCACCCCTCTCATCCTTAGAGTTTTTGGTAGGAATTCTTTTTCCATTTCATGAGGTAGGTGAACAAACAATCCTCCTTAAAAGGACTTAACCAAATTTGACTCATGTCAGAGAGAAAAATAGTTTTTTTGAAATCCCATTATATATTGGCAATTTGCAAAACCAATAATACATAAATGGGGATTCCAACCCATCTTTCCTAGAAATGTGGCGAATTTGGAATATTTTTCCCAAAAAAATTTGTTTGTAGAAGTCACAAGCCTTTTTCTTTTGTCATTAGTGGTGAAAATTTGACCAATAAATAAATAAAATGACTTTTGAACTTCTAAAATTTCTCAACAAAGGAAGTTGAAGCCTCGTGATTCTTTAGCCATATGGAGTCTAGAGCTTTAGAAAACACACCAAGTTGAAAAGTCAACATGCGAGTCACTTCATAAGGAGATCAAATTATTGGCAAGGGGAAAAAAAAATGCAAGTTTAGATCACCATTTCATTTCATATATAGAATTCAAGAATACATTTTTGATTTAGCTATTACACAATTATTTTTCAAAGCAAATTCCTTCCGCAATCAAGGTTTGAAATCACAAGCCATAAGGCCCATGTCCCATAATTTACATAATGATGTATTCTATGGACGTCTAAATTTTTAAGGTTGTCATGAGGAATGCACCTCATAGGTGGGGATGTCTTGGATCATCCCCTCATTGTAGGAAGTTTATTTTAAAATGTTATTTAAAAATAAATAAAATCTTATGATTCAAACTTACCTCATAGTTCAATAATTCTCCCTATGATCTTGGCATGTTGATTGTAGCTCGGCATTGTCACCAATATGTTGGCATGTTGCCCGATGTCATTCCAAGAATATGTTCAACGTGCTAGTTTTTTTTTTTTTTTTGGGATTCAATGTTTTTGGCATTTTGCTTGATGTTCTTAAATTGGACATTATCAGAAGCACCAACATTTTTTTATTTGCCTTGATATTTTGGCTTCCATTCCAACACATCAAGGGGTGTTAAAACTTTTTCTTTGGGTCAAACCTTGCCACTTTCAATGTTTTGCCCAAACTTCCCAACAAATTGCTCAACATTTCTTAGTAATGCCCAATATTTCTTGGCTTTGCTCAATGTTGTTTGGCACTCCCATTGTGCTACCCAACTTTTGTCACCAATAGTGATTATCAGACTTGGTTACAATTAGTTGAAGGACTACACAAGTGCAAGCATGTGGCAAGAAGAAAAACCATGTATATATAAATCAAGGATCGAAACCCATCCAACAAAAGTACAAGGCAAAAGAAAGCACAAGAAGATAAGAAGACACAATGCAAAGAAAAAAAAAAAAAAACAAAAAAAAAAAGAAAAAAAAAAAAAAAAAAAAAAAAAAAAAAAAAAAAAAACCAATAATCAACGAAAAATAAGGAAAAGAAAACTATATGCAAATATGATCCGAGGTTATGAAATGATGATCCATGATAACAAAAAAGACCTGAGACGAAAAAAATTTCATGTGCCACAAATCGGCTAATGACGGGAATGCAATAGCTATGATGTGTGGAAAAGATGAGGAACCTTGACCAAATGTAACAGTTCACTGAATAATCATTATGGCTTGCGCACGCTACAAGGCTATGGACACATGTTGTTGATAGTAGCTAATGAACATCGAAGGGACTAAAAAAGATTGTTGATGACGCACAATAGTGGTTTATGCACAAGCGATCATGAATGAATCAAAAGGAGAATGAAAACACCCATATGTTTGAATAGCAAGGGGAATGAAATCATTGCCTGTTGCTAGTTCGACATAAGATTGTGTCTTCTTCTAAGCAGCCGTCATCGTTACATGTGATGTCATCATTGATGTTCATTGCACCCTATTCGTGTGAATTAGGTCAGCAATGACAATGTCCATCAAAGTGCCGAAGCTGTTTTTAATAATAAGAATATCCATTCATCACCAAGCGTGACAAGGGAAAAGGTTGGAGACCTCCCTCCGAACATGTGTTTTGCTCTCCAAAAGAATGGCTACAATAATATCTCGAAGTGTGTTGTGGGTTGTTGTACACTCACTACCACATGGGCACGAAGCAAATGGGTACCTAAATCGTTAATGATATGACCACACTGACATTGTGAAAGGTGCGCAAATATAGGATGTGGCAAGTTGAGATGGGTACGTAATGCTATAAAAAAGTGCTACAAAAGGTGGCAAGTGAAGCAGCTTGGACTTGGCACTTGAGGAAGAACCATGGCAAGTGAAACAACTTGGACTTGGCACTTGAGTAAGAACCATAACTAGCTAGATCAAAATGAAAGGAAATGATGCAAGGGAGAGAGTTATAAGAAGAGAACATAACTGGTTTGTGGGGGGCTTTTGATGATGTGGTTTCATCGCATTTGTTCAGAGTTGGCGGGCTACAAATTGTATCCGCCCAATATTAGGTCGGTGAGATGGGTACAACAAGACTACATCGATAGCAACTACATGCTCAAATCGGGTCGCATTGGTGTACTCACAGGTTACGAACACATGAAATCCCACCTATCCACTCTGTGGTTCTGTTTGATGATGTCTTATGGTTCACCAGTTATGTCCCGTAACATGGCTTAAGCATGTCAGTTACAAGAAAAATTCCATCAAATTCCCCTCAGAGTGCCCATGGTACTAATAGCGACATCTACCATGGTTCATGCAGATTAAAAGAAAAATCTTGCACATGGCCATGCTGATTAGATAAACTCACAATCCAAGGCTAACATAGTGCTCACCTCTATCAACCATTTTTCTCTCATTTTCATGCTCTCTTTTTTCTAACAAGTTGCATGACATGTTACATGTGACAATGATCCAAAAGGATTAAAAAAATCTTTTGAAATATAAGGAAATTTTGAAAAGAAAAAAAAGTCAAGAGGATAATTTACATAGTGGAGGAAATCTTCCAAATTGTAAAAGAGCTCTCAAAATATGCTACTTGACAATGAAGGCCCTTCCATGTTTTGAGGTGCCTAGGCATGAGGGTGGTAGCCCAAGTGATGGCCTTTTCTTACTAGAGAAATTTAAATTTTCAAGTGAAAAAAACTGAAAATGAAGTGATTTTGGAGGGTTTTAATCATCAGAAGCGACCCAACCAAAAAAACAAAAAAAAAACAGTAAAAATCACCAAATTACTATATTTACTTGTGTGTGTGTGTGTGTGTGTGTGTGTATACAAGGTTTAAAAAAATTGTGCACTTCACATCTGGTTTACAGCCAGATTTGGCTAAATGTTTCAAAGGATGATCACCATTTTTTTTGCATGTTCCTATGCATGATCGCCACTTGGGTTACAAAAAAAAATTCCTTAAAATAATTTTTCTTTGAAATATAATGAAATGATGGAAAGGAAAAATGGAATGAAGTCTTCCAGAAATCTTCCAGAAATCTTCCAGGCTTTGAAATACCTATTCTGATTGGCAATGGTCGTCAAATAACAAAGGGAAAAACAAGTCAGTGCTTTTTTTAAGTGTACATTCTACATAGTCCACAGTGCCTTTTGTGGACCTCCCAATGAAGAAGTGAGGCGACCCTTTGAAAGCTTGGTATTTCATGAAGCTTTGTATTTCATGATGCCTTGGGTGAACCGGCACTCACCTACCATGGAAAGAGTTCAAAACTCCATAATTTCAGCTATTTCTAAATGACTAGACTATTACAAATATCCCATGCCTAGAGTAAATCAAGGTCTGTGCATTCAAATGTTAACATTTTTTGGGCTATAAGTTACTGATGATGATAATCACTTGAGACTCTGGTTCCGTGATTAACACCTCACAGCATTGCACACACTTACGTCATTGTAGATAGGCTGGTGAGCAAACACTTAAGAACGAGGTTGAATTCTCACATATTGATCATCTGCTGCTGAATCTCCTAGAACATTTGTAGACCTCCACCTAGTGCTTCCAATGCCACAGAAATTTGCTAATTTGATAAAGGAATGGGGAAAATATGGGGGTGTTTGGTGTAAGGGGGGTCCAATGTTCAGTGATTGGTGAATTAAAAGAGATTAAGATTTCAAGTTTAAAATCTTTGACCGTTGCATCTTTGCCTCTGGCATACAAAGAAATTTTGTAAAGCCCTTGTTGATGCACCCATCAGGTTTTCAGTTACTTGAAACAGATTAAAAATGAGAAAAACATGGGGCTGGAACTAAAGAGAGTCTTAGAACCATTTTTTCCCAAAAATAAAATTAAAAAATATCATTCATCCTTTTCCTGTGTTTTCTTTGTTGGTGCTTTACTTTGGATGCTCAAAGAATATTTGTAACCCTCCATTTTGCATGTTCAATGACACAAAAATCACTCAATTTGGTCAAGAAACAAGAAAGCATTGGAAATTGTCTGATGATGGGTAGATGTTTGGTGATGGGCAGTTCTATCCTACCTATGCTAGATATTGTAAAGGTACAAAGTTTTATAACAAATTAAAATCAAGGTCCATATAAATATGAAGTTCAATAACTAATTAAAAAGATAATACTTAACTCTCAAGTTGAGCTTACTTATTAAGTTTCCAAAAAAAAAACCCCTCAGCTTTCATATTTGAAGAACTTGCCCCTTTTTGCAAGAGGTTTTTTTTCATGATTCCAATTTCAAGTCTGAATCTAGCACAAAACACACTAGTTCCACATCTTGGTTCTTATGGCCATTCCAACAAAAAGGGTGTGAACTTGGGTTTGAATCACAAGAGCCTAACCTTGAACCCCCAGTTTTAACACTGCAAACCCGATATCCACACAACATTGCTTGATACCAAGTGCAATCCTATATACCAGACTAACATTGGTAAGAACCATTCACATGCATAGTCTGCAATTATTTGACCTTTTCCGATTTAAATTGAGAACTATGGTTGTGTATTAGGACATGGTGTATAAATTTTGATAGCCATGTGGCTATATTTTAGAACAGTTGGGTATTTGATTTTTGAGAACCATGGTGAGCAACCCTAAGTTCCAACCCAATCCGTGTCAGGGGGTTTAGTGCAGTTTCTAAT
>Ga0116229_10012167_pt1 | contig 12476 bp, 11 predicted proteins | sample S1TSphgellanicum_3_FD_87313 | JGI IMG/M metagenome (GOLD analysis project Ga0116229, IMG submission 87313) | Host-associated microbial communities from peat moss isolated from Minnesota, USA - S1T2_Fc - Sphagnum magellanicum MG | ecosystem: Host-associated > Plants > Peat moss > Unclassified...
ATAATAATAATAATAATAATGTTAGTCATATTAAGTTGATTTATAAATTTAATTTAAATATTCTAATTATAATTTTAAATAGTAAATAATATTATATATTGAATAATTTTTTGCAATTATAAATTTTATTCAATTTTACACATATAATTTAGTATAATTTTCTAAAATATATTTACATACATATAGTATATAAATTTTTATTTAAATTTGATGATAAAAAAATGTAAAAATAAATTATATATTTACCACATCTTACATTTCTATTTTATTTTAAAATTATAATTCTAATATATCATTTTTTATTAGTAAAATTTATTTCAATGTGTGATAATTAATTAACTCATATAAAATATTTTAAAATGGATCATAAATCAAGTATATTCAAAAAAATATAATTAAAATTTTTATATTACTTATATGTATAATATTAGTTGAAATTAATTCTTTACATGTTATTATTCCTTACGTGTGAATTTATACTAATAATCATTTTTGAATCATTGTAAAGTAATTTTATGATCACATTATGTGTGTAATGACACATCATTTTGTCTATGTCATTTGCATAGTCATTTTTTAGTTATATTTGGAATGATTTTATTTTAGTCACATTTTCATATGGTATTTTGAACATCAACGTCATTTTGTCATCAATCATGGATGCCATATGAATGAAAACTTGCAATGAAAAAACAACATCAACCTTCTTGTTAGCACATCATCATTTACTAACCAAATGAACCATTAATATATGACTACAATTTTTTACACATAGGATTTGAAGTAATATCCTATTATTACATTCAATTACTAGTTGTTTAAAACATTTAATCATTGATTTCTTGGTTGCAAAGGAGAAGATTTCTTCTAATGGTTGATGGAAAAACTCGTTCACTTGCTAGTGTAAACATCCAAAAACTTCCACAACTAGAGGAAAAAACATGTCCATTGGGAATTGATCATGATAAATACCATCTTGTGCTTAAGCTACAACTATCATCGCAACTCCATGATAAAAAACAACCCATGAAACTAAATCAACTCGATTGGGGTCAACAATGACAATGTTTACCAATGTTTGGACACTATTGATTGATAACACAATATTGATTCAACAACGGGAAGATTATAGTGTAGGGGTGAAAATACATGGGTTTGTTTTTGTAAGATATGAAATCTTGCATCTCTTGTAATAGCCCCAGAAACATTTTCGTACAAAAGCATGCAAGGTTGTCCTCTCCCCACCATGCGTGCAATGAAGAAGGTGGATCCTCATAGGATCCAATGGTTAACTATAAATTCAATGTGACACCCCAAGGACTAAATGATGGGAAATACCCACTTAATGTCATGGGCACAAAAAACTATAATAACAAGAACTAAACCAAAGACATAATAAAGAAAACAAATCACAAGAAATGCAAGGCTAAGTCTAATCCCAAACTAGAAACACAAATACATAAGGCAAAAACATGATATATGTTAGAAGATGATTTAAACAAAACTTTATTCTAATAATATATGAAAATAAAGGTTATGAGAAGAAAACATATTCAAAATTGATGTTGAACAGACTAAAGGTAATGGGAGATCCTACCCCTATATATCCCCCATTGGGGATCTAGTTTAAGGAAGCTTCCATAGAAGCCTCCATGTATGCATTAACCAAGGAAATTTTTTGAAAAGCTTTTTAACTAATTGTGAACTAAAAATCAACTAAAACTTAATTAAAGGTTAACTTAGATTATACCCCATTAAGGACCTAATTCAAGGAAACTTCCATAAAAGCTTTCATGTGTGTTCTGACCAAGGAAGTTTTTTAACTAATAATGAATTAAAAGCTAATGATGATGCAAGCGATGATGTCAATGACTATGTTGGTGCAAACAATGATGTAAACAACATGTGATGGTGGTGTCCATGACACTTAGTGTGCAATGCGATGGAAAACACGTTTGAAAGAAAGTGAAAGAAGGGAATGACTAGGCGGGTTAACAACCAAACACCAGTAGTTGGCTTCGCACATGACTTCAAACGGGTTCGATACAAATCAAAATGTAAATTAAAAAGGATGTTAGTAAATGATCATGCAATCTATTTGAAATATTTTCCTAAAAGTGATTTATGTCTTTTTTGGTTAATTGTTCAAAAGGGGGGACACATGTTGTAGTCTTTGGGGGAAAAAACTTTTGCGCCAATTTCAGATGTGCTTGGAAAGGGAAGGGCCTTGAGCTACTTGCACTTATAGCTTCCTATAAAAATATGTGAGAGTCCAACAAAAACCTGGAAGTTATGACAGGGGTGACTAAGGTCCAACTCCTTAGATAGGTAGCTGAAACAATGATTTCTAAAGAAATCAACCCTATGCCCCCACTAAAAATGGGGAGAACCACATGCCGACAAACAAGAAAAACACTTGAGCACTGCAATGAGCTTGGACCTAAAAGCCTTTAAAAATTTCCCAACAGGGTGGAATAAAAAGTGGTAAGCTGACTCTAAAAACTTGGAAGGGGGGGAAAGCAATGAAGTGAAAAAGGAAGGTTTTTAGGTGAAACATTGAAAGAGGATAACAAAAGTCACTTGGATGTGCCCTAATCTCGGGAACACATTTGCATGTTGAACATCCTTGCCTAAAGCATTTTGCAAAAAAAAAAGAAGTAAAGGAAGCAAAACCAAAAGGGAGGCCAAGGATCTTGATGCCACAAAGGGAACAACAAAATTTAGCAAGGGGGACAAATCTAGGAGGTAAGCTAGATGGAGCCCAAGCCGAACACTTGTAGGGTTGAACAAACAACCCCACAAATGCCAACTCAGAAGCAAAATGATCAAAGGCAAGGGAGACAACATGGGCTGGGCCAAGAATATGGATGTCATTGACTAGAGAAGGGAAGAGACACGAAGGGAAAACCCCCAAAAAATTATGCAAAACATGAAAATGAACAAGGGAAAAAAAAGGCCCTAAAAAAAAATCGCCTTATTGAGTGCCCATAGAAGAAAGAATGATCGATAAAGCCCTTGAAGAAGAATGATGACTAAAATACAAAGGAACCTGAAGGCCATAAAAATAACAAACAAAGGGACAAAGTTAAGGATGTGACTAGCGGCCACATGAGAACACAATTGGTAGGGATATGCGCGTACAATTGCGGTTGAGGAAGGCCTAAATGTAAAGCACTCAAAAAATCTAACGTCAAAATCTAAGCTCAGGCCATTAGGGGGAGAGAAGACCAAAAAGGAAATAAAAAAAGGTGAAAAGCCACATGGAGGGAGAACGTGATAAGCTTGACAATGCTTTTGATGCTAAACCATACCACGTTAAGAAACAGGACCCCACAACTAGAACATGGAACGTCACAAAAGACCCCACCTTTACCCTTAAGAGACAATAAAACCTTCGAAAGGTTATTAACCACTCGAAAAACCACACTAAAATGAGAACCCGAGGGAAGTCCAAAAGCTAAAGAAATAAAGGCCTCCATAATATCGACAAAGAAAGAAAAAAAAGAAAAAACGAAAGAAAAAATGAATGAAAAAGGGAAGAAAAAAACAAAAATAAAAAAGAAAGCAAGGAAAAGAAGCTAAAAATTATTTAATTTTTTTTAAATAATAAAAAATGACAAAAGAAAAAAGAAAAAAGAGGAACATAACGAAAGAAAAAGGGAAGAGAGGAACCAAGAAGAACATGAAACAAAACAAAGAAAAGAAGCTTAAAAAAAAGAATGAAAGAGGGGGAAAAGAAAGAAAGAAGGATAGAAATAGGGAAGAAAGAAAGAAGGAAAAGAAGGCCCCTAAAGAAAAAACCTACCTTAGACTTTCGCGTTGTTCCCATCACTAGGACACCTCCTTGACACGCTAATGCGCTTCTTGCCATCACTGCCTTTTCTTTCAATGCACAATAGTGTATCTATGTATGAAGATTCAAATGGCAGCTTTCCTTTCTTCTGTTGTTTTGTTTGTAGCGTGATTGTTTGCTAGTGCACACAACAATGTGATCCTTTCCTCTTTCTTTTTGCTACTGCTACTCTTGCATGGCTCTTACATTTCTCCACACTCCTTCCTCCTCAAACTCCTTACTACTACTAACTTACCGTCCTTGATCTTGCATGCCTATTTCATTTTCTTCTTCTTTTTATCTTGTTTAGTTGAAAATCTCCATAATCAAGCTTCTTTGATCCTTTATCTATATGAAACAGATAAGATCAAACATAACTCATTGTACAAAGATCCTACATTTTGTGGATTTCTGCTACTGTTCCTAAGTGAGTAATTTGCTTCCACAATTTCTTTTTGAGAAAAGAAAATGTTTTCTTCTATGAATGTGGATTGCTTTCTTGTTGAGGGAATTTCGAAGATTATCTTGTTGTCAATGAAAGATAATGACGAAGAAGCATTTCTTTATATCTGTTTGTTGCACTAAATTTTAACATTGAAAACAAATGAACGACAATGCAAAATGATAGTATAAAGGAGAATTAAAAAAAAGAAAGAACAATGCCAGAAGGTAAAGGATGGTTGGCAGTGGCGCATTATTGCTAGTTCCTATGCGTAGTCCCGTGTGTGTTTTGTAACAAAGACCATCGTGAACAACTTGATGACGCAAGGGACTTCCCACTTTTGCTCAACAATACTTTTGCTCCTATGTCCTTCTCACATAACCCACGAACCCAATTCAATAATTTAATTTGTTTGAAAATAATTAAACTTCCTGTCAACCCCAATTTTTTTGCCATCTTGCTTATTCAACTAAAATACATTAAAAGTGAGTGAACACAAGGAATAAGATGATGGCTTGACCCCATTTTTTGCAAATTATATTATTATATGTGATCTATTAAATAATAATGTAATTGGTTTTAGTGTTTTTTTCTTTTAAGTACTTTTTGTAGGCTATTTCCTAAATGGAAGGAGTCGGTGGCCATCCCTCTCCTAGTTCCACATGTGTGATTGGGAACAACTAGGATATGATAATTGAAAGTTATATGATAATTGTATATATTGAATCTTTTATGATTTGGACTCAAATATGTCATGTGATAATTTATATGTGTAATGTATGCATAAAACATTTATGCAATTAGAAATGTTTACATAGTATCTTTGGACTCTTCAATTTACAAATATGTTTTGTATATAATATTTACAAACTTGGGAAAGGCACTTTTTGTATATTTTATGGAACATAGGAGATAAAGGGACATTTTTCGGTTTGTTATGAAGTAATAGAATATTAAAAGAACACATGTTATTAAAATGGAAAAATATTTACATATATTTTAGGGATATTTTCATAATCTAATTCTAAGTACCCTATTTATATTTAGGTAAATTATATATTCTATTTTTTTCAATGAGTCGCCCCCCTATATATTTTTTGCACTTCATTTGAGAAAAAAAAAAAAAACTTCACTTGGATTATAAGTATAAATGGGTGAAAGTATGGTAAAGTGAACACTAAATTTATTTGTTTCACATTTATCTTGTGGCATGCATATAAAAACATGCAAGTAACGTCAAAATAAATGCAATTATGATAAAAAAAAATCATCGATACACTCTATTGAACTTATGAAAATTTGCTTGTAAAAAATAAAATCAAATGAATTTGAAAAATAGATAAAAATGAAATCTTCCAAAAAGATGAAAAATATGGGTTTGGGGCTACTTCAAACACAAAATATTCAATTGAATATGTGTTTATTAGGTTAAGATATACATATCATTATATTTTAGGATCACAAAAAAAATTCTAATTTCAATTTGTTAGAACTTACTTTCTTTGTACTTTACATATATGTTATAGCCATTCACATTATTGAAATTATATTAAATTACTACTTGCATTGTAAGTAAATAAGGTAAATTTGGGGACAATTTATTTTGTTTTGACCCAAATATGGATTTTATTGTCAATATATATATGGGAAAAGAAAGTTAATGAAACATACTGTATATGATGTTTGGAAATCAATATTTTGGAAAGTCCATAATGGACATAAAAGTGAAAATTATAGAAGAAAGTATCTAGGTTCACAATATGTTTGTATAATCAATATAAAGAATGGTTTGAAATGAATGATATCATTCAATAGAATCTAAAATATGATGGAATGTTTTTCTATCTAAGTATAAAAATGATTGTATAAAAAAATAAATGAAATAAAACAAAAGTCCACATTGATATTCACCATTTTAATAGCTTCATATAAGAAAAAATGAAAGTTATAACTTATAGCGATTGAATCATTTTAGAAATTAAAAAATAAAATAAAATGAATATGAATCATGATAGGGTTAACAAAAGGTTTGCAAAATTTGTTGATTCATATATGGATTTTGCATGTGCCAAAAGTGGTCAATTGCATTGTGCTAAAAACCAAAACATGTTTATACAATGTTAACATCTAATGTGGAAAAGGTTGATAAGAATTGGTGGGTGCACTTTGTTATACCAAAAGTATCACCCAATTTTTTATTTATCATGCACCTATTAACTCTACTCATTCCTTGCACCTTTGAACAACCTAGTCTAGAAGTTTTGTTTAAAGATCAATTGATTTTTTCCACATGCATCCTCTTTTTTTAGGACTTTAACAATGGAAATTCATAATTCGCAAACTTTACCTTTTATGAAGTTGCAATGAATCTGTTAATGAAATTTGAAATTACAACTAAATTAGAATATGAAAATGCATTAATTTGAAAATTATGGATTGATTTGAAATCTTGGCACGTTGTGATTTCACAATAACATCATGTCCAATTGTAGGGTACATTTTGTTTCATCTCACTTTATCTAGGCATTAGATTTTATTCATCCAACAATTTCCTTGTTAATTTGTTGGGCAAAATTTGTTTCATCAAGTGTTGTTTGATCATCCCCACCATGTTTTATGATCGTATTGGATGAGTATAAAATGTCATCCAAATTATTGGATGAAAAAATGCCTAAGGGGGTTAAATTCCATTATTTTTCAAATGATATGTAAAAAAAATAAGGTGCATAAAATTGATTATGATAATACATCTAAAATTTATTTAGATTATATTCAAATTTCATAGCATACCCAAAATATCCCTTTATTTCAAATGTTTCATAAAATCCCCCACCTTCCTCTCCCCTACATGAGAAAACCTTATGGATGGATGAGCTTCAAAAAAACAACCCAAAATATATAACTAGGCTTAGTGGTAATCCTAACGACTTAAACTTCACAGACTTTCCATCTTCCAAGGTTTAGAAAAAAATTTGTTAACTTGGTGTTGATGGTGGATCACAATTCATCAATGTTTCCGAGCATTAACACTAAGGATTACCCTCAGATTGCTTAAGAAGAATACATTTCATTATTTAAATATCAAGAATGTTCATTTGATTTTTTCCACCACTATTTAGTACTACACAAATTCTTCATGAACAAATTCTTCTTATGTCTAGAATTTGTTAATGCACATGAAAATGAATTCAATTCCTTGTATTTGTTTCAAGCTTTATCACACCCAATGCCTTGCAATGACCACACATGTGGTCTAATTCATGCTTCTCTTCATTCTTTGGCATCAATATTAACTAGCTCCAAATTTCAATTTTCCTTTTACATTGAGTGTTTTTGTTTTGTTTTGCACAAAACAAATATCTTGGAAAGTTATTTTTCCTAGTGTTAATCTCCTACTAGTTAATGTTTGGGCCTCCAACATTGTTGCATAATGTTTTATGATTTAATATTGTTATAAGTTGCTTTCACATTATTGTGCAACCTTTTGTTATACATTGTAAAAACATGTCTTTGTGATAAGTTTGGATACATCTTAATAGGAATTCTTCATATAATGTCGAAATTAGGCGTGGTTTTTTGCAAAAAAAATAGATTTGATTAATTATTCAAAATTTCCTAAATGGTTAATTTGAACAAGTTAGTGGCCAATTTGGCATGGGTGGTGGTTGAATTTACTACCTCAAAGTAGATTATGCATAACCATAAAGTGGGTTGGTTAAAGATGATTCTTATTGTTAGATTAGCTCTAATAATTCCAATGGAAACCATTAAGTTCTATTACTAAATATAACATCCACCTTTAATGTGCTTGTCTTTTCCCCACCCATAAACATTATAATTTACGTTCCATTTTCTTTAATTAATTATACAAGCAACACATAAACTAATTGTGGTGGTTGGCCAATGAATAGTAATCAATTTGTTGTTGACAATTGTGGTTAGCCACCCAAAAACATTAATTTTTCATGACAAAAAGATTAAAAAACCCATGCCATTTGGTAAGATTTTTTGTGAAGGAATTTTTTTTTTCACACCACATTAAAATATGATTCATCCAAGAAATGACATTAAAAGGTTTTTTTAACAACCAAATTGGAGATGTTTTTAGGGTGTTAGAGATTCACCATGGATTTGTTAGGAACCAAAATCAACATAGGTTGATTTGGTCTTTAATAGAAATCTCAATATGGGGTGAAAATTGGCCACAAAAATGGATAGTTTCCAAACACATGAAAGACACTAAACACCCCAAAACCCTAAAAAGAATTCAAACAACAAGAAAATTATTAAATCAAATAATCTTGTCAATCAAGATTAGGAAAAACATAGAAAAATGTGATAATGATGAGTCATGGGAACTACATCCAAAAGACCAATAAGGTGATCATGACTAGGAAAAATAGAGCAACAAGCGATGACGATAAACCATGAACCACAACTAGCAAACCAACAAAGTGATCTTGACTAGGAGGAGAAGAACAAAAAACAATAGGGATGAACACTATGAACCACAATTAGGAGACCAACAAGACAATCATAACTATAATAAACAAAGAAAGAAACAACAATGATGAACGTTAAAAAGCACGACTAAGAGACCAACAAGGTGATCATGACCAAAAGAAACAAAGAAGAAGTAGAGACGAAGATGAATGCTAGGAACCACACCATGAAAACAACAAGATGATCATGATTAAAAGGAGTAAACAAGAAGGTAATGGTGATGAACACTAAGAATCATAATTAGGAGATTAACAAGGCAATCACAACTAGAAGGAATAAAAAAATAGGCAACAACAATGAGCACTAAGAATCATGACCAAAAGACCAATAAGGTGATGTAGAAAAGAGGTGATGATGATGCAACTAAAAAAAAAAAAATTGTAAAGAAAAAGAACAAATACATACCCATAAGAAGACATACACCAATATGAAAAATGAAACCCATGAAAATTATGCACAAATAAAAATGCCCCCAAAAAAATGCAATGCATGTTTATTTTTAAAATGAAAATTAGAATGCAACACTAATTTCAAACAAGGATGAGGAAGAAAAACAGAGAAAACGAAAAAAAATAAAATCACAAAACCCTAAATCATCCCCTAAACCCAAAACCAATGATTAAAACTGAAATCGAGTTTAAAGAAAAACTGGTCCATAAGAATTGGACTGAGTTTAATTTCGCTTTTTTTTGAAACCTTGAAATTATGGGTCGGTTCTCAACCTGTTTCTTGGAACTTAACCTAACCTCGATTCTGGTTCCAGCCTCGTTCCATAGCTAAGACCCACCCAATTCAGGTTAGGTACCCAGAACCAAAACTGCCCACCAGGAAACCAGCTAACCCAGGTACACACACCTTAGCCAATGACCTGCACAACACAAGTAATAAGGGGCATCTAGTGGATGGGCACTGGAGAGTGCTGATTCACTGGGGCCTGTTCAGATGATGTTTTTTTTTCAAAAGTCGCCTCTATGTTTTTCTCCCACCCAAAGAGGCAAATCCCTTACATTCTTTTGTCCTACAAGTTAGAGTGTCTAAATATAAGTGAAGCACTCAGAGGAAATCTGTAGTATATTTCGAGGGCACCCTTATATCCGTCAATTTCCCTCCTTGAAAATGAGAGGGATGTTATGCCTACTCCTCAGTAGTGGGAGGGAAATTATGCCTACTTCAAGGTGTAAGAACCCTCCCTCTATTGAGGAGTGCGCATAACGTCCCTCCCACTCCTACACCTCATGATCTACATAGGTTTGGGGGGTTCATGATAAATTTTTCTTTGTGCTTTATGATAGGTAAAGCCCATGGGTGGAGGACATTCTCAAAATGTGGGGTGGGACTTGGCTATTGCCTCGTCCTAGGCCCCTTATTTTGAGAATGCCCTCACCGTAGGGCTTTACCCTACACTAAATGTCATGTTGCGGGCCCATAGGGAACCTGCCTTTCATTTGACAAATCAAGAAGAAAAAGAAAACTGTCTGTAACTTACATAGGTAGTCCCTCAGTTTGTGCCCATGCCATTAGCATAAGCCAAAAATGGTGACAGACAATTTTGGAAATAAAAGTTTCATGCAGCCAATGAGAAGGCTAAGCATGCATTCATGAGGGGTCCAGTTTTTTTTGGGGGGCGGGGACCCGGGGGAGGGGGGGAGGATAATGGATTTTTTTGGGTTTCTTTTCCTTGTTCTCAAAGTGTTCCTTTGGGGTTTCCAAATCATTCCCCAAGTTCCCAAGATTTTCCTCAAGACGTTCCCAATAGCACTTCAGATTTATCCCATATGGTTCTGCCCAAAGTTCAACTCTCATGCATAAACTGAAAAGGTGGGGCCCTAGGGGGAGCATATTTGCTTTATATTTTTACAACTAGGGTTCAAAGAGGTGCTTCTTAGGGGGAGTGCCGAGTGTTCCAAAACATTTGATGATGAGCGAATCAATATGGCTCCTTCCATAAATAAATAAAATCGTGACTCAGGAGGGTACCCATGAACTAATTAAAGTGAATCACAATCAGCATACTATGGAGCCCAAAAATTCTGCCCGAAAATATTCTCCACAAAAGAAAAACACTGCTTGGGACTGAAACCGGCAAATATTTTTAAATGAATGGAACTTTGTTAAAGCATCCCCACTGGTGCTCAGTACGTGACCCTGCAAATTAAAATTAGATGAAAAAAGTCAACATATGGCGGCTTGGCTCAGGAAAATGATTTTTCTCCTGCATATTGGCTCAGTTTGGTAAGGCTGGTAAAAAGTGCAGCAAAGATATGCACCTGCTTGAGAAGAGCGTAATAAATATGATCTGACTGGTGCTCCATGTTTTTGATTTGCCAGTCATAATGATTGGTCCAGGTGGTTTGCTATTAGTCGTTCCCACCTAATTGCAGTCCCCATTTCAGTTTTTAGGGTGGGGTCGGAAAAAAGTAAACAATTTCAACTTGGATGTGAGAAATATTTGTGTAGGGTCACAATAATTCTAAATGGGGATCTTCAAATTCCAAAACTTGCATGCAAAAAAGCCAAAACTTGTAAAAAGGACTGCAAAATTATTATTTTTTCTAATTTACAACTTACAACACAAATGGGTGTGCAGGTCCAGCTGGCATTAAATTAGTGCAACCCAAGAAAAAAAAACACACAATTTCTTACTCAATATTTATGTAAGAATATGTACAATAAAATATGTTTGTCAAAAAATTGAAGCTCAGGGTCCCACCTAGATCTAGTACTAGATCTAGAACAAGCTGGAAAATTATAAATTCTAGCTTGAAAATAATTCCTGTATTTCGCTTCAAGGTATTATAATAATTTCTGAAGAACCACACTAGTAGTCTAGCTATTGCTGATCTAATTAATTGATTGACTAATTAATTAAGTCTAGGCATGAGCATTGAGCTGCAATGTGGTAATTTGTAGAATTGTAATGCAAAAAGACATATTTGCCTGGCTAGAGCTAGTATATAATCCGCATTAAAGAAATGAAAGATGATTATATAAATTTAATGTGCAGTTGAATGATCATCATGGGCTGCTCATCATTCTCAACATGGAAGAATGAATGAGCAGATTCTGATCAGTCAGTGGATGCAGGAGGAATTTCACTACTCAGATTGCAAAAACAATCAAGTTAGACTAATTGTGTTTGTTGATGATCAGTGATAATATAAGACTGTAATGAATTTGGTTGCAGAATAATTGCAGCCGCAACTGTAGAAGAAATTGTTGCAACCCAAAGCACCAAAAACAAAACAGTTGTTGTACGTAGTATCTGCAGCAGATTGCAACAGACACCTGCTGCATGCTGCTCCACTACTCCTTAGATATCAATCACAAGAGTAGTTTTTCCCATTGCAGAGCTGCTTTCTGCAAGGGCCGGGCGCTGTAGGAAGAGAAGGCTCATCACGATATGAGCCTCGCTGCTTCTGCTGCTGCAGCTAAGTATATTTTGTTCTGTTTCAGGTAGTCTCTTAGGCGGCTTCCAACGTGAGGAGCCGCAGTCCGGAACAGAAATTATCAACGAGCTTCTTTTAGGCGGCCTCCAACCTGAGGAGCCGCCGTCTGGGACAGAGATGATTGTAAACGAGTTTTGATCTTTGGGTGGTCTCCAACCTGAGGAGCCGCCGTCTGGGACAGAGATGATTGTAAACGAGTTTTGATCTTTGGGTGGTCTCCAACCTGAGGAGCCGCCGTCTGGGACAGAGATGA
>Ga0116229_10012169_pt1 | contig 12474 bp, 7 predicted proteins | sample S1TSphgellanicum_3_FD_87313 | JGI IMG/M metagenome (GOLD analysis project Ga0116229, IMG submission 87313) | Host-associated microbial communities from peat moss isolated from Minnesota, USA - S1T2_Fc - Sphagnum magellanicum MG | ecosystem: Host-associated > Plants > Peat moss > Unclassified...
AAAAAAAAAAAAAAAAAATTAACCCAAACTTTTCAAACAAAATTTTTGTTTTTTTAAAAAACCACTTTATGTAATGAACAAAAAAAACCAAAAAAAAAAGGCAAAAAAATAAATTTAAATTCAATTTTAAAAAAAAAAAAAAAAAAAAAAAAAAAGGACTATACTTGGCCATTTCTTTCCTTTTAAACATCTACCCCACATCATTCCTAAATAATAGATGCCAAACATACATAGCCTCCCCCTTTCAAAATGTGCATTCTCAACACCTTACTTTCACTACTCCCTATTACTTAATAACTTATCTTGTTGAAGATCCCCCTTCTCCAAAGGTTTGAAGAAAAGTTTGCAAAATGAGCTCTTGCCACAAAAACTTGGGTTCAATTAACTAATATTTAACAAAAGTATACAAGAATAGATGTTGCAAAGTCTATTAGAGGTTTAAATGAAAAAAAACAATAAAAAATATTCATAGAAAAATTATTACATCATTGCAAGAAAATTGTGAAAGAGAGATGTCAAAATATGAGAAACCAAGTGAATTCAGAAAAGAAATTGAAAAATGTGACTTGATTCAACTTATGAAAGTTGGTTTTCTTAAAGGTTTGAATTCTTTAAGAATTAAACACAACAAATTATTGATCCTCATACTAATTTATGTAACACATTGGCTCAAAAGTTCCATCTATGGGTCATGGATTGGTTGAATGTTCCAAAAATATTATCCAATTATAGTTTTTGGGCAGTTATTGGAATAAAATATCATATAAAAAATATTAAATATTGTGATAATGAACATTTAAAATTACAAACTTGTAGTATGAAACAAAAACATCACAAAAATGTTGAAATATTTCCATGTAGATGAATTAATTTATATTTTAATGATGAAATAACCAAAAAACTTCTTCTTCGTGAAATCCCATGGCATACCAGGACTTTCCATATTTTAAACCCAAAGTGGTTTGAATGTGATATAGTTTGAATGTTTAAAGATCTTGACACATAAGAAATTGTGCAATTTGTTCAATCAAGTGGGAAGGTTGGTGGAATGTTTAAAATTATCTTTGTATTTTTAAATATTAAGAAGATTGTCATACCATATAGTTTCTATGTCATTCAAGCAAACTATGACCCCTCCAAGGGTTTGGAAGAGTATAAAATGTCCCATGTGAATGAATAGGAGCAAATATGCTTAGACGTTACTTTGAAAATAAAATTTTATTAGATGAACAAAATTTTGTTTGGTTTTTTTTTTTAATTTTCATTTTTGTTTTGTATACAAAATTTTATTTCCTAAAGTCTATGTAAAAGTAATTTAGAATCGTAATTTTAGGGATGTTTTGATGTTGAATATCCTTGTGTTGTTGTAAAGAACAATTGGGAGGATTATGAGTTTGATTAAGTTCAAGTTCTTGGATTTGTTGTTGAATTCAAGGATTGGATGCATACAATGGAGTTTGGTAAGATGGAAACAAATAGAAAGATAATTTGAAGATTAGACTCAATGTTTAGTGGGAGCTCACACATCTTATCACTTATAGAAAGAACAAAGAGAAGAAAAAAAATTCAAAAAGTGGTGGAAGACAAATTATTTCATATATTGGTATTGTGGCAAAAATGAATGTTTAGTTCTTATTTTGAAAAAAAAAACTTACAATTTGAGTTTTGATTATTTCTTAGAAGAACTTTTCATGCAATGGTTTAAAACATATTTTTGACTTATAAAACCTCTAGTTTTGGTGTTCACACAAAAAAAATGAAATTTAATCCAATGTAAAATAGGGTCCAATTCCATGTACATTACACACAATTAGAGATCATATTTTTGGTGTAACATTCATTTTCTCAAGCAATACACAATGCATTGTTTTCACATTCCCAAAGAAGAATAATTAATGCTTAAAAATTAGGACAATGTGAATTTACACTAAAACTTAGTCCACATTTGGCATGTTTAATATTGAAAAGTTAAGGATTTTCCATTTGCTACCCTAGTAAGCATCATATATGTGTGTGTACAATTGCTTTACTCCCCTCTTTCCCCCACCCGCCCCCCCCCCCATGTTCCTACTCTTAAAATAATAATGAAAGATTATACAACAATTTATTTGTAACTAATAATTATTTTAAAAGTAAGGCATGGCCTTCATTTTAATTTTTAAACATATACTTATCACCTAAGGAAATGTAGATATATTCTAAAAAGTTCAATAGCGTAATTTAGGTGTATGTTCTAGTTTCAAGATTTGGCGGTTTCAAAATTCAATTACAGCTTTAATTCTAGCAAATTATGGACATGTGATTTGAATACCTTAGAACCTAAGGTTCAACTTTGATTTGAACTTGCCAAATACTTTAAACCTAACTATATTGGTAAAAACCTTTTTTAAAAAAGGTTATTTTTTAACATTATGAGTACACCATCCTGAATTTGGATTTTGAATGCAAAGGTGAAGATATCAATGAAGCTATTAATTTATCCTATCCTTTAAACTACAAAAAGTGGAATATAAAAGGAAGTCAGTTTAAAGGGGAAAGGAAAAAAAAAGAAGGTAAAAACTTATGGTTTTCATGAACATCAATTGTTTTCAAATGCTTATATATATATAAATTTGACATTGATGTATTGTTCCATTTTTTTTAAATAACAAAAAAATCATTTTATTGTGAGTATTAACTTTTTATGATGAATATTCACTCAATGGTTTAATGTAGATGGAGTTGAATGTTGTTTATTTTACTATTGTGGATATATATATTTTAATCTTGCATTATATGAATGTGCATGTCTTCTTTTTGCGTATATTGTGAAACAATTACATTTATTTTCAAATGTATTTTGTTCTATTATTATGTGTGTATATGTTAAGCAACAATGTGTGAATAGTGAATTCAAATGTGTAAGAATTTTATTGCATTTTCCATACATTCTTTAAATATTGTAATGAAAATATCATGAATTTTTATTTATAATTCACTACAAACCATAACAAATAATAAAATATATTCACAATTTGAAAACATTGTATGGTTAACTAACAATCATGATGACCTTTTTTGGGGAAAATGTTTAAATATAAACATTACGCACTAGTAGAAAAAGGTCTTTTTCAAAAAAACTTGGATTAATTTTTAGTCACGTGCAACATTTATGACTAAAATCATTTTAGTCGCACACAACAATAATCATAGGCAACATGGATTGTGAATGTAAAAAAAACAATAAAAATATGGTTTCATCCTTTAATTTATTGTATACACGTTGTCATTTGCAACTTATCATGCAACTAATTTGATCACCCTAACAACAATTGATGTGTTGCCATGTGGCAATTTTAGAAATATTTCAAAATTATTTTGATTTAATCTTGAAAAATCCACATCATCTATTTTGTATGGTCTTAATATATGACACATGACATATTAAATATGTCCATTTTAAGGCCAATTATTTGATGCCACATGGCATATAAAAATTGTGTCCATGTTTTTAAAGGCCAATTATTTGGTGACATGTGGCATGTTAAACCTTGTTTAATATTTTAAATTAATTAGTTAATTTTGGATTGTTTAATTTAAGATCAATAGGATGTTAACACAATATAGGTAAGGAGAGTCTAGGCCTAAGGAGGTAAGTAGGTAAGCTTAGGTTAATCAAATAGGTTTTAAAAAATCTTATTTTTAATTTGGGTCTTGGCCTTTAAGGTTGAATATCTTTTGTTGGTTTATCCTTTGAATGACACTTGCACTTTGAAAACTTCCAATGCACCTACTTATATTACACATCAAAGAATATGGGTTAAACATTGTATTTGCAAGTGTCACTAATTTAGTAACCTATTATTTACAACTATTTTTTAGTACCCATATTATATTATATCAATTATTATTATAGCTCGCCTAAGCTAACTATTTTGTTGTTATTATTATTATTATTTCACTTGTTATATCTATTACTAGTTATAATAATCAATAAGTGTAAATAATAATTTCAATAGTTCTAGTAGTAGTCTTCTAATAATAATTCATGTCATAATATTACAATATAATATGAATGAATGAATTAAATTTATATAATTTATTGTAGTAAATATTAAATTTTAGTAAAAATAACAACAATAAAAGCACTACTTATTAAATTATCACGATAGGCAATGGCTAGCTTAAATTAATTATTTTTGACATTATTATTATTAGTATACTTATTATAGTTATTATTATTATTTTCAAACCCAATATATGAAAAATATAGATACATATGCATAATTAATATATGTGTACAAATATATATTTATTATATATATTATCATAAATATGAATTTAATACATACATAAAAATATACCTATGAGAATACCTTTAGGGTGTAATTAATTTGGTTACTATTGCAACTAATGGGAGATATAAATATATACTTGAATGCAAATAAACCTAAAACCATCTAGCTGATATGACGAAATTTTCAATAGTTGTAACATAGTTGTAAAAATGATCAAAATAGTTGAAATTTGATCTTATAGTTGCAAATACTCTGAAACTTAGTTCCAAATGACTATGAATGACTATAAATCACATGTAGTTGTAACTGAAGTGGTTACATTTGACTGATTTCCATTAGTAACATGTCCCATAATGTCATTAATATTATTTCATCCATGGTAAAATTGTCACTTTTGTAAAAATTTATGAATCACAACAAGTGAAAGACATAAAATAATTGTACAAGGTAGTTGCAAGTTAGGATGGATGGCATTTGCATCATCATGGAGTTTCTACATAGTGTATTGTATTCAATTGTCACAAACATATAATAAAATCATCAATGTGCCAATTTTTTAATAGATTAAGATTACCAACTTGTATAAAAATGAATTTCAATAAATATACACAAAACATATATAGTAATGGACTTTTGAAGTGGAAACATCAACTAGGGTCTAGAATATACATTTCCATTCAAGTGGACTTTTTGTTATCATTTCATTTAAAGATGTCTTATAGGGTTTTAGTATATGATACATGACAAGAAAAAAATGTGCATTCAAAAAAATTACAATAAAAATGTTAACCAAGAAATAGGTATATTGGATTTTTGCATGACCATATTTGGACCTTATTTTCAAAAGTCCCCATCTCAATCACTTATTATTGAATTGATGTTTTATTTCTAATGTGTATGTCAAAAAGTTAGTTTATTATGTTTTTATTCATCTAGATTTTATTAGTTCATTTATCACCACATAAACTTAACATTGGTTTTTCAATGTTTTTTTCCATTTTAATGTTAAAATATGGACTATTGGAAATATTGTATATGCCCAAAATGAACCACCTAATTCAAAACATTATTTTATTAAAGTTTAATGTCTCATTACAATTGTGACATGTACATTTTTGTGTCATCATGTTCAATTTGAATTTTGGGTTGAAGTGAAATGAGTGGGCAAAGGCATGGCAAAAGATAAAAAAACAAATTGACTATTTAAAATGAAATTAAAAAAAATATTTTTTGACATAAAGATAAGAAAATAGTGTCAGATTTTATTTAAGTTCAAATCTACAAAAATTTAGAATAATAAAAAAAAATTAAAGTGTTTTTAAAATTGATTAGTCAATATATATGGTTTCAAAAGTATTTTTTCATCAAAAAATGTAATGAAATAGATTTGTATTAAGTTTAGATATAAAAATCTATTAATATTCAAGTATTTCATTAAAAAAATACTTCAGATCTTTGTTATAAGATAAGTGACAAATATTTGGCACAAATCTTACACTATAAAAAAATAAAATAAAATTACTTACATTAAAAAAAAGCTTATTTGAATCCTACTTTTACAACAAGAAATTTGAAAATTAATTTTCAATATTGAAATGATTTTAATCATTCAAATATAAAAATTAAATACATGTTTAATAATTTGAAATGATGGGTTTTTCAATTTTTTGCTAACTTGACAAATAGACTATCAAGGGGTTCAATTAATTGTTTAATAGGAGCCAATTGTCCCAATTAAAACAAAGTCCTTAAGACAAACTAGTCTAGAAAATATGCTTTAAATCATGATTTGTGACCCAAAAAAATTGAATTATATTATGATATAAAGGTGTACAAAAAAAATCTCATTAAAAAAATGTCAGTTAAAAATCAATTCGAGTCTTTAAAAAGTTTTCTGAGTCACAAAAATCATTGTTTACATTTTTTTTAAAGTGCTTTTGAGTACTTCCTATTCATTAAATTCATTTCAATTAATTTCTAAATGTTTTCATAATTCATCAAAAAAATTATTTTACAAATTCATACAAAAATTTCAACATCAACTTAAATAACCACCTACCACAATGGTTCAACTAAGTAATGATTATGTTATGAAGTGGTTCCTATTACTTACCCCATGAAGACCCCAAAGTATTTTTATTTTATATTTTATTTTGCCCACACCCAAATATCATAATTCACCTTTGAAATGTTTAGGAATAAGGTGTAATCACATTGATAAGAATCATAACAAATGTAAATAATGTTTGTTTTTTCTTGTTTTAGTGTCAAAGTTTGTACTAATGTTGCAAGTATTTGATGTGTTTACATGACAATGTTTTTAATAGGTTATGGAAACATGTATGTGGAATAGTTTGGAATGAATTTAGTGAGTACAAAATATTCAAAAACATTCATAAAGTATTGTAAAAAAATGCATCCATTGTTTTTCATTATTAGGAGACTTGAAATGTTTTCAAAATGACATAATCATGTATAATAAATATTCAAATCTTTACATAATACAATATAATATGTTGCGACCAAAAAAATGATTTTTTTGCCAGTGTAAAAATCATGGATTTCTAATTCATCACTTTCCATAACTAATTGCACAATTTGCCATATTATCCTAGTAAGCACTCTCATTGCTTTCAAGTAATCATGAAACAAACATTCAAAGTGATGGGGTGGCTCCTATTATCCTATTAAATACACCCAACAACATTTTTTTTTATTTAGCGATTGCCACCATAACATGTGATGGCAAGTTTTTTTTAGCTTTTGGTTTCATGTGAGTATTTTGAATCACATCCTCATTGGAAGTTGGTTCTTTCTAATTTTTTATATTAATCCACCTTGTACAATGGACATTGCTTTAAATTTTTCCAAATAGATATTCTCAAAAGCATATTAATAGGACTTAAGCATGTGAAACTAAATGGTTTTTGTAATATTTCCAAACAAGTTTTCATATTTTTCAAAATATGTTGATTTTCATCCAAAGGCATGTTGAATTTCATCCAAAGGTGAATTGAATTTTATCTTTTGAAGATCTCATTTCCCAGATCATGCATAATGACAAACAACTCTTCACATGGAACTTCCACATTGTTATAAGACAAATTTTGTGCATTATAAAACCTCCTTAATTGTTTCTTTTTGAAGTGTGTTGTTTTCATGAACCTTTATAAATGCTTGAAATTGACATTGTATGTAACAAGTGAAGATAATCTAATTCCATAATTTGTTTTACAACAATTATATACAAACTTACATGAGGTAAAAATATTAAACAATCACAAAATAATTTTTTCAAGAAGACTAATACCATTTGCCATCACTTACATAAGTTGACAAGGAAATAATAATTTTGATTCAATACTTTGAAAATTGATTGACCATGTTCTTTGTATGGAGTTTCATTTTTAATCAATTTATGCCTATGCCTATTATCACTTGGCCATCTTGCATACCTCTTGAAAGCATACCATTAGCATAATGTAATTTAATAACATTACACCTCAAGTATAATTCACAAAAAATCAAAAATTATAAATAAAAAAATCTCACATAATAATAAGATAATACTAGCACACTTACATTTTTTTGGGTTTGAAATGATCTAAAAGTCAAAGTATAATAATAAAAGCCATCAAGGCCAAAATATTTCTTTCATCTATCTAACTTCCATGTACCAAACAAATTTTCCCAAAATTAGATAAAATAATATTACATAATGTATTTATAATCCATTTGATGAAAATCCCTTAATCTAAAAATATTATTCAATGTTAATATGTCTTATCACAATAATTTGGCACAAAATGTTTCAATGTTTAAAAAAATTGATGTTAAAACAATAAATAACATATATGTACTAATAGATTGTTTTTAATGGTATCAAATTGGCATTAAATATGACAAAACGGCAATTATCCATGCAATTTTCAAAACGTGATATTAATAATCCACATAAATAATAATAATAACAAAGACCCAATTTTATAAGAATTCAACCAAAATTTTTTATATATATCAAAGAACATTTTTTTTCAAAGAAGTTTTTCAAATTATGTATTTTCAAGGAGTCAAAAACAACTCCAATGAACATTAATGTATCAACATATTGAAACATAATTTCAAAATTCTTTCAATTCTAAGCCCTCGTAATCTTTAATATATGGACTTTCATGCATTTTGAGAATGAATGATTTTGTTTCACATAAAATAAAATGTGTTTGAAATTAAAAAAAGCTAATAAAAAACTACTTACCCAAGCCCTTATATTAATAAATGATTGAATCAAACATTTCAAAATTCCACAAAACATATTGACATGCAATTTCATTAATGTATAAACCTTGTTCACCACACCAAACTAAATTTCAATTATTAAAACTCATGGAGTTCATTTTCAAAATCACGGGAATGCAAGATTCTTGAAAATCAACACAATTCTTGACTCCTATTAACATACTTGCACCCCTAATAAAATATACTCCCAATTCAAATGCCATTTGAATGCTTCCGAGAACTACAGCAATGAGATTTCAAATGGAATGATTAATTTTTCCACCAAATATTGTATATTTAACCTCCCAATGATGTTTCACATGATTAGTGGTGTTTAATCCACCATTCAAGAATCACCCATCAAATGATGGTCACAATGGTTTCCATTTTACATTTTCATTGGTCCAACCTAAGCAAAAATAAGCATCAACACCTTTAATGTCTTTGAACACTTCAAAAAATATAGAAACCTTCTTGTCAGAATAATTATCATTGAAACACAAAACATTACATCATGTAATCATCATCACACAACATGCCTTTGATCTTTGTAAGTAAATTTTCCTTTCATGCCTTCAAGACATGGAATCTATAAAATAATAATCATCCAAGAATTTCGTTGCCCCCTAGTTTTCCATTTTTTAAACATAATTTACTTTATTCAAAATTGCATTAATGACATTTAAACTTGTCATGTGTTTATCAATAACAATGATCATGAGTTGGACATCTCCTATGGCATCGAACATGATTTGAAAACAAAGTTCATTAGTCATTCCTTCTTGGCTACTTTTTTTATCTTTGAAGCATGATATATTAAATATGAACATGCCTTGACCATTTTGATTTGGAACTATAGTGGAATATAATTGCAAATCGTAATGATTATTTTTCAAAATGTAATAAAAAATCCACAATTAATGGAAAGATAACCTAATAACATATACTTTTCATGAATTCATCTTGCAAGACAATAGTTGTTTACAAGGATGGTTATGAAAAGGAGAATATCTTTTATTTAATTATGTTATTTGCTTTTGAAAATCTCATAACTTTTATTGAACATAATCCCAATCATCCCTGCATAATACACAAAGTTAAACATAGGACCATGATGAATGGTTCCAACCTTAAATTATTTGATGTAAAACACACAGACACACACACACACACCCCCACGCATAAACCTTAATTTTGATGTGCATGAAATATGGTAATAGTTCATTTCTTTTGGAATAAGGAAAAATTTATAAGTCACACATTCCAAGAAGTTGACCCTTTCTTTGATCTTGTGTTCTTGGCAAAGAGAGATTAATTACGACACCATCGATGTATTGACCACACATTTCAAAATTTTCATAACATGTTTGACTCTCAAAAGATATATGGGCAAGAAGTATTGATCAATTTCTAATTTGAGGATATGTCCACTATGAGCTTTGTGAACATAAATTGTAATTTCACTATTACTTTTTTACACATCATCCTTACAAAATGTCTCTTATGAATTTCACTTTGGTTTAACAACCTCATAAAAAATTCACCATCAAATTTCATGTATATTCATGCCTTTCTATTTTGTATTACTTCTTTCATATTATTTGCATTTCATTTCCTTTCACATTTCTTCCTACCTCTATGACAAGCATAATACCAATGACCTTATTGACCTGAGGTGATTAATCCTTTTTACTTGATGTAGCACAATAAGACTTGGGCATATTTGATCAAGTTTGTCCTCCAAATTTTGTAATGGAATTTTGTGAATATCATCCTAATTTATTTTTTGTTTATGACACACTTTGCATAATTGAAGGCAAACAACAATGAATGATTGCAAAATACCTTCATGTTATGGATTTGTGTTTCAATTTGCCATTATAGCTTTCTCAATTGCACAAATAGAGGCATGTTGTCTTGAATTTGACAGGCGATGATCTCTTATGAAAGTATTACAAGATTCCATGATTGCAACATGCTTGATAATGCTTTCATTTTAATGAAAAACTTTGAATTTTGATTGAAGATGTTTTCATTTGTCAACAATGGTTATAAGATCATTAAAATTGACTTCCCGACGACCATGGCTTCTAAAAGCATGATGTCCAAAAGATGATGAATTTGAATAAAAGACAAAGACATATCATTCTCTAAACATTGAATCATGAGATCTTGACATGCTGTAATTGGCCTGGTGTTAGCAAAACCACTCTATAGAAAGTAAACCTGCCAAAAACCTCTTCTTCTTCTTTTTCTTCTTCTTGAAAGGAGAAGAAGAACAAGCCACATCCTCCTACTACTCCTCATAAGACATGAAGAAGTCAACCCAAGAAGTTTCTCTCTTCTTCTAGTGTGCATCCCCATCACCCAATTTCAGTTTAAGGATTCATAAATAACTCAAAACACCAAGAACTCCCCTCTGGCTAGCTTGGTGTTTTCTACTCTGAACAACTATTGCTCCCCTCACTTTGCTTCTTTGGAAATGATAGATGCAAAACTATGTGATGCATTTCTACTCTTGAATGTAAGGTATAAGGGAGCTAGCTTGCTCAATAAATGTTATTTGTTCACTATAACTACAGCTACTACTTGCTCCAGAAAACAAAGATAGTGTATTTTGGGCAATGATGTTGTGAGATCTCAGTCAGCAACAGCAGCAGAGAGCACAGAAAGACATATTTTGTCATAGCAGGCATCAGCTTCTTCATTATGAATGTACCTAATAAAAGATTTCTGCAAACCATTTGTTTGTGGCTGCAAAGACTTTGTGAGAGGCAAAGAGGGAGAGAGAGATTATTGAAGAGGAGCAGATGGCTAACCATTCTTGGAAGGAGGAGATTTTGTTTTTGTGGTAGTAACAGAAGAAGAGCACTGGATGCTTAGAGACAGAGAAGAAGAAGAAGAAGAAGAAGAGGAAGACATAATAGAAGACTTTGCCTGAAGACTTCAATTTTTGGCTGGCTACGTGTAGTCAAAAGTGCTATATTAAAAATTAAAAGTGCTTAAATCATGTGATATTTGAGATTTTCAATAGCTATAATTAGATCAAAATGAAAAAAAAAAAAATTGCAAATTTTCTATACATGGTTCAAGTAGGTAGCTAAACATATAGAAAGATGTTTTAAAATTTTTAATTTCATATTTAGCTTGTAGCCAAATTTGGCTAGATGGATCTTTGGCACTTTGGCTACAACACAAAATCGACAAAAATAAAATAAAAATAAAATAAATAAATAAGTGTTTCAGGGATACTTATTATTTCAGAGGCCCATTGATGATGGAGCGGGAGAGAGAGAGAAGGGATCCAAGGTCTAGGCAAGGTTTTTTTCTTTAGTTTTGTGATGTAGCTCAAGTGGCGACCATTCATACAACAATTTAGCCAGATTTGGAGATAACAAAATATTAAACTAAGTTTTTTTTTTTCAAGAATCCTTCTATAGTTTGCCCTACTTGGTGCAACTTAGGATAGAAATATAGCGATTATTTATATATAAATCGAAATCTGGCGACACAAAAAACTCAAGAAACACTAAATTTTCGCCTATTTGAAACAAAAATCGCCATTTGGCGAAATTTCTCCCCTGATAAAAAAAATAAAATCTGGTGGTGGGTTGTTCATCCCCTGTACGTCAGTCGTGACTCGTGACCCAGCCACCTAGGCAGCCAAAAACACCCGTCGTGCAATTTCGGGCTCTGTTTCCGCTCTGCTTCTTCCTTCCTCTTCTTTTCTTTTCTTTTTTCTTTTTTTTCTTTTCTTTTCTTTTTTGGGTTGAGTTGTTGAATGTGGCGTTTGTTTGTTGTCGCACTTGTCCGCTCTCTCTCGACTTTCGTTTCCTTCCCACTTTCTTCTTTCTCTCTTTCTTTCTTTCTTTCTTGCTCTCTTCCTTGTCAAGGGAATAGGGGAATAGACTAGAAGAAGAAG
>Ga0116229_10012170_pt1 | contig 12471 bp, 10 predicted proteins | sample S1TSphgellanicum_3_FD_87313 | JGI IMG/M metagenome (GOLD analysis project Ga0116229, IMG submission 87313) | Host-associated microbial communities from peat moss isolated from Minnesota, USA - S1T2_Fc - Sphagnum magellanicum MG | ecosystem: Host-associated > Plants > Peat moss > Unclassified...
GAGGCTAACCAAGATTTGATTTGCTTCGACTTGTGTGTGCCGTTCCGTAGGCCCCTCACGTTGAGTGAGGCTATGGTGATCGGTTTATCTGACATAGCTATGGTCGTTGCGGGCAGCGTCTTCGCCGATCGATCTCGGGCTTCGTGAAATGTCGCGTGGCAGGGCCTCCTGGTCACCTTCCTGCCTTGATGTTTCGTCCTAGGCGGGAGCGTTGCCGTCCGTCTGAGCTATGGCCATCAACGAGATGTCTAGTTTCAAATGTAAAATCGGCAGCTTCTCTGATACGCGCGACGAGCCGCAGAGTATACTATCCAAGATGCATTTGATGAAGCCTCATGTGTGCCATTGTACTGTGGAGCGCAACTTTCGGGTTTAGCAGCCTCCTTACTTGTATTAAATTGTTGTCGCACTCATGGTACTAGCACTACCTTCATCAATGAATTACTAAGTTTATTAAAAATGTCCATTTTACCCCAACCCAATACCTTGCCATCCAATGAGCATGAGGCTTCCAAGCTGTTACAGAAACTTGGATTAGCATATAAGGTTATCCATGCATGCCCAAAGGGGCAGATGTTATTATGTGGCTTTCATGAAAATGACCAGAATTGTCACAAATACAAGGCAAACAGATTTAAGGCAGTGGGGACATCACTTGTTCCTCAAAAGGTATTAAGGCATTTTCCAATAATCCCCAGGTTGAAATGAATGTATAATACACTAGGACAAGCATCACTAATGACTTGGCATGTAAAGAATAGGTCAAGTGGTGCACCATGCAGCAGACTCACGCCAATGGCAATTTATAGATGAAAAGTGGCCAGAGTTTGCATCTAAGGCACGCAACATCCGACTTGGACTAGCTATAGATGGCATCAACCCCTCTGCTGAAAACAGGTCAACTTGGAGCGCATGGCCTGTGATGTTCCTGAACTACAATCCCCATGGATGACAACAAAAAACCACTTTGTAATGTTGTCAATGATTATATCCAGTCAGGAATCAGTTACAGGTGACAGCATGGATGTGTACTTGGAGCCATTATTAGAGGAATTGCAATAGTTGTGGCATGAAGGGGTCCAAGTATGTGATGATGCATCCAATTACAATGGAATGCCAATATTCACACTAAAGGCAATCCTAATGCGGTGCATGCATGACTTCCTAGCATATGGCATTATGGCAAACTATGTCACCAAGGGATACCATGCACGCCCGATATGTGACCCCCAAACAGAATCACGCTGGTCCAGATCATTATCAAAAAATGTGTATTGCAACCAACATTGTCGATGGTTGCCCATGGACCATCCATTTAGAGAGAGTGCAGCTACATTTGATGGTGTGCGTGAAGCTTGAATGGCACCACCAAGGGTGGCAATGGATGATATAATTCAGTGGGGGTCTATGAAGAACAACTTCCTTTCAAATGGAGGGCATCCTTGATCACAGGATCCAGCCAAGATTCATGGCATCAAGTGTGTACCTACATTGTTTGAACTTGAGCATTGGAGGGTAACCTTGTGATTCCTACTCTCTATGGCTTAATGTTTTTGGAAACTGTAATGTCATGAATTTATGTTTAATGCGTGGGGGGTGAATTTCATATGTTTTATGGATACACTTTGTTTGGGGCAATTTGAGTATAGAGAAAAATAGGGTTAAATTGAGGAATTGAAGAAAGTGTGTCTAAAAGAAGTGGAGGGTCAAAATGATAAAACAACGCATGGGTGATGGGCATTTTAGAATACAATCAAGATTCAAATATAATGAACATTATAGCTGCTTGATAACACAAAGGTTATAGTTTGCTAACAAAGCCTATAATGTAATTTTGCAATCATGGTTAGGCAGAAGTTGCAGAGGTCTACCATGTAGGCCTTAGACTATTGTAAATTGAGTTATTATTTGAAAAAAGAAGGTTGTTCATTGGCTGGGGGGGGGGCTAACCCAAACAAACAGAACTTATCATGGTTATTCCATGGTGGAGGTCATTACAAGTTGTTCAAAACATGTAGTGGAATAAATCATAGAGTTGGTGGGATGTGATTGGGCATTTATCTATGTGGTCAAATAACTGAAGTTCGAAGTTCAAAGCTTTCCCTTAAGATATCCAAAACTTTAATATTCTGTAATTTATGAGGGAAAGTTGCTCCCAATTTCAATCTTTGCATTAAAACCCAAATTTTGAACACACAAATATTGTGTTCACAATCCACATTATAATGGGGATTGCCATATTGTCACCCAGTGATTGAAAGCCAATAAGTGCTAATGTCTACTTGCATAAGCTACATTGCCTCGAGTAATCTATTATCATTTGGCAACTATTTGCGTTGCTGATGTTTTATAAGATATCAATATTGATATCCAATCCTTTGAATCCTATTGATAATAAATGTTGTATATAAACTGATGATGTCCATGATGATGGAATTGGGAGAAAATAAGAAATATTTTTTGTATAATGGATATAACAACATTCATTTGTGTCATGTCTTACATCCACATTGGTACAATATTTAATCTTCCACATGTGTTTGTACAATGGGTTGTATGCAATTTCAAGTTGGCTATTTATGCCATTATTTACATATTTTTGTGTTGGGACTATTGAAGCAAGTCAAGAGTGATCAAATACCTTGCTACATCATTAACATGATGCAGATGGTGGTTTTGTCACCTACATGGTCTGCAATGTTAGAAGTTCAATGATTTGGATGATTTTGTTGGAGCTTAGGTCACTTATTAGAGTTCAGAATGACACATTATCTATTGGTGCAAAGTGGATTAACTTAATGTAGATTTGAGAAATACAACATGTTGGGGTTGATATTCTTCTAACTCTTGAACAACATCATGTAAAGCATTTTCCTTCGATTAGATGTAACAAATTGGGAATACTTTTGAAGGCACATATTCTAATTATTTTACAATGCTTGTTCTGTGTGATAGCTAGATATCCTTTCTACTATTTACACATCCCTTTGGGCAATGAAGTGGCCAACCCCATTTTGCACCTAGTTGAGTAGTATTGATTGATATGTTTATTACTGAGATGGGTCCATGGTGTGTTATTGGGTACTTTCTGCCACTTTGCATAAGTAGGCTGATAATAGTTGGCATGAATTGCAGTTTAGTCTTCTGCTTGGGTTGAGGGTTAATTCCCATATAAATTGCTGATGATGTCCTTCCATTTGTAAGCTTCTATACCCTTGCTTGAAGTCAATTGCCGTTAAGGGAACCCAAATGAGGCTTTTGTAAACTACACATTGGGAGCCAATTCATTACATAAGCATAAATAGTGTGTCAATGTTGGAAACCAATATCATAATGTCGGGATAAATCCTGCTATGTGTTTTTCCATCATTGTTGATATTTCCAACATGATCAACCTTCAACAAGTTGTTTTCAACTTAGTAGATGTACACACATGTATTGTGATCTGCATGATGTCAGAGGGTGAAAATGGTTGTGTTTAGATTGTTCAATACATCCATGTAAGAAAGTTTTAAGTTTCATAACAAAATTATTTTTTGGAATATTGGCATTGTTGTAATGTTGTTCATTGTGGTGTTGGAATGCTAAGGGTACCTTTAAACTCAGATTGCAATAACATGCAGCAATTGTTCACTTGGGCATTATGTGTGGTTGCAAGACAAGTAAATTATGTTCATTAATTTAGCATATGACTTAACTTCAATGTATGTGTCCTACTTAATTATAGGTTGGTAATTTTGGGGGATGATAGTAGACCATACTGCACTAACTGACGTTCATGGCAACAGCATGTGCCACACACTTCCATGGGTGTTAATTATGTATGATGTGTGGGCATAATTGGCATGTTCTTTAGGGTGACTAAATGCAATGCATGTAAGTGATGAAGAATAATTAGATTTGAATACTTGAATATAATGCATGTTGCATGTTGAAGGATCATGGGTATGCTTTCTAATTGTGCAATGGGGATTGGGGTGTTGGATGTGCAGGAGCTTTCAACAAGATACATGTTGGATGTAATGCATGTTGAGCAAAATATAAGTGACAATTTGCTCAAACACATGTTTGGTGAGAAAAACACATTAAATACTAGGCGTGTCATGGAGGAGGCCAGTATCCATCCATGGCTGTGGCTGCAAAGAAGGGGTCAACACTTTATAAAACCTGCACCTACTCCAAATTTATTCTCTGAATCTATATGGAATTTTGACCTTCTCATGGTACAGTTCCTTTGGATCATTATATCCATGGTTATCTACTCTTGCAGGTTTTAGATTCAGATTCTGGAAATGTTTAGCAAATCTTTGCTTCACATTATCTTCAATATATGGACATTCATTAATCTAATGTCCAATCTAATGATAATACGTGCATCATTGACGGTTAGGTCTTGGAACTTTATTCACACTATGCATTCTTTTACTCCAATCCCTTGAAACTTGTCTAACAATGTTTCCATTATGTTGATTAAGTCCAGGTTTATTATACTGATAGCCACAAGTACAACTTATACTATTGTTGGTTTTATTTTTAATAAGACTACAGTCTCTTGTCTAGTTACAAATACCAGCTCAATTCCTCTAGACATTTTGATGCCCTAAATTATGATTTTTTATTTAATCACATAAAAAATTGGAGGTTCAAAATTTGAGCTCTTTGTTCAAACTTTGCACTCTCATGATCCTCTCGATAATAAGGAGGTGAAGTAAATCTATACCTTAGTTTTACTTCTTGCCTTTCTGACCTACTGAGTTTCTATTCATTTTCATACATTAGAGCATCAAAGTTTTGTTGTTGCATTTTCAATCTAATGTTCTTTCTTATAATTTCATTGCAGATTGCTAGTGCACCTTTGTGTTTCACTAGTTTGCATTTCACAAGGAATAATTGAGTATGCTTAAGGCTTTTTGTGGCATGCAAGTCTCTCTTCTATCCACAAATGTCTTTGTTTAGATTCAATAACTATTCTAGGTGTTACAAATTGTTAATCCTCCTAATCTGTATTCAAATTATTATTGATGGCAACGCCATTATTCTCTTATTCATGTAATAAAATTTGATCTAATTGTCTCCTAAGATTTTTGTTACAATTTTATTTTCCATCTTTCCACATTTTAATTCAAATTTGAACAAAATTCTACATTAAAACAAAATCCTTGTAGTTAGCTGCTTTGCTTAGATTTGTTTCTTGACTAGAAAACTTATGATCAAAATTTGAAAAAAAATTAAACTGAAGTTCACTATCTATCTACAAAAACAAAAATTTCAACAACAAAACACAAACAACATTCTGAAATCATTTTGAATTCAAGCCTTGAGATGGTTGCCAAATGGTAAATATAGAATTTCTAATCCTATATTTTGATTTATATTTAGACTAAACATGTCATAAAACTAATAGTAAACAAATATGTTCATTCATATCTACTTATATCTAGTTTCAAAATTAAAATCTAGCAATGAAAGTATGATAACAAACATAAAAAAAATAGTAATTCTAGCTATGAAAGTAAAGCTTTCTAGAGATCAAAGTGCTCTTCTCTCACGCTCCATTCAAACTCAATGTTCTACAATGATACCATTTCTTCCTCTTCTACAAAGATATAAAATAATCTTATGTTTCATTCAAATTCAAACGGTGACAAAAATTATGTAATCTAGCTAGTAATTTCTAAACTAGTAATTAAGTAAATATAAATATACTAATTAACTATTACTACTAGTAATTACTCCCTTAACAACTATGTTGTTCATCATTGTCAACCTAGGTTAATGGCATGGGCATGAATTGTGTGGATGTGGTTTGGATGTGACATGTATCATAAGTTAAAATCTCGAAGGAAAATTGTAAACAATACATTAAGCCCCATTTACACTAAAGATTGAAAGCCTATGACCATTGAAATATAAAATTTGTGATTGGAAGAAAAGGATTGTTAGGATTCGCACCCTAGTTGACGTTGTCATTGCTAACCCAACATGAATGGATTTACTTCTTCGATCCTATGCAACCCAAGGATTTGTTGCCTTTGAAGTAGTTCGAACAAAAGAAAAGAGCCATTGTGACCAACACCCCACTAATCAATTCTTCCTTTTAACAATTGAAGTGATTGGATGTCTAGACAAACAAGCTGATGTGCCAATGTCATTTGGAACTTCAAAGGGCCAAAGGGCCTTCCTTTTCCTGTTTTAGTTTTTTTTTTTTTGTCAAAAAATTTCAATTACATTGTAAAGATGTAAGCATTCTCCATCTTAAATCGGGTGGTAATGGTAGGCCTAGCTACTTCAACTTCCACGCCTTCAAAATGCACCCCCCATCACCATGGTTGACCTCTTACATGTGGTTAGTCGTTGAAATAGAAGGATTTTGACATTTATTTTGTGTTATCTTCTCATCCTGTAAATTAATCCTTTTCATTTTTATTTTTCCCTTGTACATTTTCTAAATCTGTAGTATGTTTATAAATAAAGTTTTACAAGGTTTACATATTGTGAAGGTATAAATCAATGTTGTGCGGTTCTTGGGTTTTAAAAGGAACCTCCAATTATAGTTGCAAAAAATATTATAAGGTTGGTTTTGGTTCTAGGTAAGTTCTTTACTTTTTTGAAAATTGGACCTGATTTCAATTTTGGTTTTTCAATGTGAAGGTTAGTTTTGGATTCAGTTATAGGGCTTATTTCAAAATAGGTCAGTTTTCAGTTTTTGGGTAGGTTAAGGTAGGTTCTAATTAACCCATGGTTAGGTTTCAAAACGAAAAACATCATTGGAAAGAATGGAAATAAGGAATTTTTTATTCCAAAAACAAGTTTGATTATTACAAAGCCTTGAGAAGGCCAAATGAGCCCAATTTAACATACTTTTACTAACTTAACCTACCCTAAACTACATTACTAATGGATCATAACCATTTTCTATGCCAATTGGTTTCAAGTTCTTTCAATGAAAATTTTCAAATGGGACATCTTGGCACTCTTGAATGCAACCTGCAAACATTCCCAAGTGAGCTCCCAAATCTACTGCAAACCAGCCCCAAATCTGCCCCCTCAAAACCACCACATCAAAAAACCCCAATCGACACTCTCTTGCTCCAAAAATAGCACCCAAATCTACACTTATTCAGCCTTCAAAAATTACCCTAAACACCTCATAATACATACCCAGAATCGACCCTATTTGTGCCCTCAAAAATCTTGCTCCAAAACCAAAAAATTGACCCCAAAACATCCCCAAATTCTATCCTAACTTTGCCAAATCAAGATGCCAAGAAAACTCATGCAAAGTGGCATATCAAGGAAGAAATAAAGAAACTTGAAACCTAACAGTATTTTTGTTTTCATCACATCCAAACCTAGGGTTTGGGGTTTGGGGTTTGGTTAGCCCTAAATAAATAAGCAATAACCGTGTTCCACACATCACTCCAAAGACCTATGACAACAAAAACAAAAAGTTGATTATTTCAGTTTTGATGAACACAAACATCAAACTTGGAGAGAAAAAAGACTAGAAAGATGAAAGAAACAAAACTTACCTATACACTAGTATAATTTCTTTCATCCATATCCAAAAACTTGAGTTATGTAATTACATCTTCATTTTCATCCATTAGGGTTTTTTCCATTTCCATGAATTTTTCCATGGATGATGGAGAGCCACCAACATTGGCATCATAAGGTTAGTTCTTATAGATGCTTATAAGCATTTGAAAATTATCCATGCCCAAGTAGAAGTGTGGTAGGTTTGTGCAAATACCTACAATACTACAAACTCTTTTAGCTTCAATTTGAAATCCCACAATGCCCAAGATTTGTCGGGCCATAAACCTAACATAGGAAAAATGTACGTCATGTGTTATCCACCATGCCAATGGATCTTTGCATTCCTCCTCATTGATTTTCTTGATCCTGAAATGGGTTAGTTGTTCTTTCACCACTAATAGTGCAATATCATCATGTCACTTTCCATGACATCATACAAACTTGTAGATTGGGAACTATGGGATGTATAACTACATGAGCTTCTTTCATTTGCATTAATAGGGTTTAGGATTTCGTATGCACAAAGGAGGAGCAGGAACAATACCTCTCTATCATATTCACTTGTAATTTGGAGAGCTTTTTGCTTGCCAATGTATTGAATGATCATTCCCAGCCCCTTGTATTAGGGATCTAGCATCAATGCCAACATGTTACGAACTTTGCAAGGTTGAAAAGAAAGCATGAATGAAAAAAAGGGTTCTATAACTAATATGACTTATTTTCGCATGCATTGTTGTAAGGTTTGCAACTCACCATCAAAATCTTGAATTTCCCTATATTCAAATGTGCAGCAATCTAGCTGCATTTTGCAAACTTGAAGCAAATGCATTAAAAAGTAACCAATAACCTTGGTTTTGGCTCAACACACATTGTTGAACCACATGAACCAAAGTATCTACAACAACTTGGGCTATATCCCAAACTTGTGGACTTGGCACACGACCTTGAAGTGTCAGGGATTGTTGTTGTCCATAACATAAAGCAATAGTGTACTTGAATGCCAAAGTCTTTTAAAACAAAATGACTTTGAAAGCAAACCTAGTTTTGATTAGAGTCTTGAGCTTTCTTGGGGCACACCATTATGCAAACATGCTTTGTGCCATTCCTACCAACGCTTCCCACTTTTTTTGGTCCAAGTAGTAGTTTATTGCAAAATAGATTGTGTTTCCTTCATGGAAACACTAGTTAAACTAGCACAGACTTTAGAATCATCAATGGCATATTAACAACCTTTAGACATAGCATGCCCCCAAAATGAATCCACAAATGGATGTGCCAAACCCTTAACTTTTCACATGAAACAATGGAAGCCAAAGCTTAGGTCATGGTTGAGAAATTACCCCTTTCGTCCTTGATGTATGCAATAACATGAGCATTGAGTGCATGTTTAACTAGTACTTCATTTACTTGTAAAACCATTGCACTCCTAGAAGTTTATGTTGTTTCAAAAAAACCAATGGTTACATGACAAGGCTCCCATAACTCATTCTAAAAATGTGCAATGAAGACAAATGTGTCCATTCCTACTCTAGACATCCATAGATCAAAGGACATTGTACAAGAACTACAAGACTAAAAGGTTGAAGACATACTTCTCTTTGGTCTTTTTTGCAATCCTAGGTAGAATTTCATTAACGAAAGTTCACTTAGATGGAAAATTAAGGTGAAGATTTTGTCTCAAGAATAGTCTCTTAAAAAATGGAGCTTCAACATGGCATTAATTCCTTGGCTATGAATAATGTTAAATCCTTTTCAAACTATTTTTGTTGAGGATCATCTTTGGTGTAACGGGTAACACTACCAAAAAATATAAAATGGTAAAAGGGGTGAGGCTGGACTTTTTTTTGTAGGATGCCTTTCTACTCTTGACTTATCCTTTTTTCATTCAATCCATTTAGCCCACATTTCTTGATGTGTAATCTCAAGATGCTTCCATGTTGTAAAAATCCCATTTGTTGTTTTGTAGGTTATGATACCCTTCTTCAATCTTGCAACTCGGGCAACATGATAACAAAAAACACGCATCAACTCTTCAAGAAGGTTGGAGCTAGAATTTACACCTATAGAATATGGTTTGATAGGTGCAAAGAAAGCCCAAAATGTGGTTGTGCAATTTTTTGTTTTCCAAAAATCTTTTTATGTAACTAGTACATCCCAAGGTTCTATAACATCTTTGGTTGTAGAATTATTTGGTAGGTTGGTGCTTGCAATTACGCCATAAATTAATGCAAAACCACAACAATCAACCTCCAATTCAGGTTCATTGGGGTGAGTCACTTCCTAAGCTAAATTGACAATTTATCCATGGCCTTAAACCTTAAAACCAAGGCATTCACAAACAACATCACAATGAGGAAAAGGATAAGGCCCGAACAATCACAAATAGGAAGAGGACCAAGACCAACACGATGGCAAGCATGCACAACAAAAAGGACCAGGACCAAAGCAATGGTGAACACAAATAGCAAGAGGATTAGGACCAACGCGATGGTGAACACGAACATGAAGACGACCAAAACTAACATGATGGTGAACACGGACACCAAGAGAACTAGGACTAGGGCAATGGTGAACACAAAAAAACATGACCAAGACTAGGGTGATGGTGAACATGAACAATAAGAGGACCAAGACTAGGGTGATAGCGAACATGAACCATAAGAGGACCAAGACCAAGGTGATGGCACACACGAACAAAAAAACAACTAGGAAAGGGCGATGGCAAACATGAACAGCAAGATGACTAAGACCAGGGCAATGGTGAACATGAATAGTAAGAGGACGAGCTCTAAGGCAATGGTGAACATAAACAACAAGAGGACTAGGGCAATGGTGCACACAAACAACAAGAAGTCTAAGGCAATGGCACACACGAATAGAAAGACAACTAGAGCGATGGTGCACACAAACAACAAGGGGACTAAGGTGATGGCACACACAAATAGAAAGAAAACTAGGACCAAGGTGATGGTGAACACGAACAGGAAGACGACTAGAGACCAACACAATAGTGAACACAAACAAAAACATGACTAAGACTAAGGCGATGGCAAACACAAATAGCAAGAAGACCAAGACCATGACCATTAAATATTTTTTTGTGACTTAAGGGTTGGTTTTCCCCTAGTTCTAAAACCTACAATTACCTTCGATTTCAATTATATTTGGTTCTAGTACTTCACTTTAGATCCATATAGGTTTTGGTTAATCGAAACTGGGCCCAAATAACTGCACAACACTAATATAAATTCATTTCACAAAGCTTGAAATCCTAAAGGACCACGGACATGAAGGTGGATGAAATCTTGACATGAAATCTTAAGTGGGAGCTTATGGATAATTTTTCATGGTCTAAGAAAAGGTCATGTTAGGCCCACCTATTTGAGGTGGACTTGGCCTAACCTCTATTAGACCATGACCTTAAAAAAGTTCCATTGGTTGAAATTTATTTTAACATTTTGTTAGGTGGGCACAAAAGTTGGTGCCATGAACTAAAAAACCAAAAAAATTCAATTTTTCTCAAATGTTTTTTTTTTTTGAGGCATTGATTATAGAACCATGATTAGTTGGAATTTAGTTGAATATTTATCATGCAATTATTTTATTTTCAATATGAAAAATATTGGGGGGGGGGGAGAATGTTAGCATTTCTTTCCAAAATTTTTGACTTTAAAATATTTTTCTAAGGCATTGATTGCAGAACTATGGTTTTTTTGGAATTTATTTAAATATTTTCTGTAAATATTTTATATTTGAGAATATATATATATTTGAAATTATAGGAATGTTGGCATTGCCTTCCAAAAATTTTGACCTTAAATTTTTTTTGAGGCATTGATTGCAAAACCATGATTTGTTGGAATTCTAGTTTTAAAAATCTGTAATTATAATATCCATAGAAGAATGAAAAAAGAAATTGGGGTGAATGTTGGCATTTCCTTCCAAAACTTTTGGCCTTAAAATAATTTTCTGAGACATTGATTATAGAAGCCGTGATTCATTGGAATTTATTTAAATTTTTTTTGTGTGATCATCCATGGTAATCTTACTGAAATGAAGGAAGTGGAAAATGCACAAACACAAAAAAATATGAAGAAGAAGAAAATATAAACCCTAACCCTAAAACCAATATGTTTTTTTTTAAACCTAGATTTTCAAATTAAAAAAAAATATTTGCATGAAATAAAAAAGTTAACCGGTTTTGGTTCTGTTCTAATGTTAAGGTACCTCAACAAAATCTATTCTCACTTTACTTTACACATGAGTGCCCAGACCTACACCTAAATGATTATTGAATTTTCATGGGATAGCTTGTGGATGAGTTTTGAGGGCTTTCAAAATTTCCATGGTCATGGGCCCTCAGAAGAGTGTAAAAAGGGCCTTCACCTCGTGGCTTGTCAGCCAGCCTTTCAAAGAATATGAAACTACCATATGATAAACAAAAGTATTTTGGAACCCTTTAGATTTTAATATTATTTGCCATTATGAAAATGCTTTGAATATATATTGAAAGTTATTTGTTAATTTGATTACATTTTTCTTCATATTTTTGATAGGATGTTTTAAATTTCATGTGCTCTCATCATCATGTTTGCAATGCCAATTGCACAAGTAATTTCTCTTTCTTCACTTTGAAGTGTCTAAAATACCTTTTCTTTTGTATATTTACCCACTTATACCCATTTATACCCACATGGTATGTATAGGATAAACAATGAAATATTTACTCTACCCTTCACCTTGCGAACATGGCAAATTTTCATCATTTACTTTTTACCCTTACTGGGATTGATAATTTTGCAAATCCATTATACCTTTACTTAGCAGGTCTTGAAATTTTTTGACGCCATGGGCACCTTAACCCAGCTGAAATTATATATATATAATTTCAGCTGGGTTAAGGTGCCCATGGCGTCAAAAAATTTCAAGACC
>Ga0116229_10012171_pt1 | contig 12470 bp, 14 predicted proteins | sample S1TSphgellanicum_3_FD_87313 | JGI IMG/M metagenome (GOLD analysis project Ga0116229, IMG submission 87313) | Host-associated microbial communities from peat moss isolated from Minnesota, USA - S1T2_Fc - Sphagnum magellanicum MG | ecosystem: Host-associated > Plants > Peat moss > Unclassified...
AAGGGAGGATAGCGTCATGCCCAGGCGCGCGGCGATGCGCCCCGCACTCCCCGATGGTCGATCCACCTCAAGCGCCAGTCATGCAGGACGAGGCGGAAAATAGGGGCAGGGGCGGGGGAGTCAACGTGGCGGGCGCGGGGAAACGGACCGTGAGCTTAGCCGCAGCTCGCATTGAAACGGCTCCGCTCCCCCGCCAATAGGGCGTCTAAAGGTTCTAACGGAGCGGATTCCCCGCGCTCCTTGGCGTCATACGCCTCCTGGATCATAACGTTGATCTCGTCATGGTCCTCGTCAAGGCCTTTCCATATCTGTATCTGTCGCTTTGCGCCGCTCATGTTCTGGACGATACCACTATACCTACATCAAGCGCGGCCCGACGGCTGGGGCTTGAGTAAGAGGCGTCAATGGAACTATTTGCGCGCTCAAGACGCGTTATGAACCTACCTTGCTAGCAAGCCTTGACCGGCGTGGGGAGCCGCTGCGGCCGCAAGCGCGCCGCGACGCCGCCTGGCCCCGCTACGTCGGCTATCGTGCGGGCGAAGAGCGCCAGAAGAGCAACGGGTGCGATAGGTATCCCTCGCGCGTTTAGCGGCATCAGTAGTACAGGGGTCAGCCACGCGACGAAGTAAAGGGTCGTTCGTCCTGGCCGATTGGCCATGTCCTCTTCGATCAGGCGCCAAGCAATAACGACGGTCACCAAAGTCAAGTCGTAGTTGAAGGCATAGGGCGTGATGAGAGGCGCCGCCGTCGCCAGGATCATCGCTCTCTGACACGGGTCGGCCGTCCAGCGAACCGCCAGCCCAGACAGGAGCACAACGGGCACGGCTATGAAGGTTTGAATGAATGCCGCGGCCTGAAACGGTAAGCCAAGAGTGCGGGCCCCGCTGAGGACGGAGCACATCATATAGGTGTAAAATCCTTGGAAATGCTTCAGGAGTTCTAGCTGATAGGCGCTGGTCTCGAAGAGGTAGCGCCGCCAGGGCTCCAACCCGAACACAGCCGTCGAGACCACCACCAAGACGATGATCGTGACAAAGGTGGTGGCGATGGTACGCCACGCCTTGAGCGATAAGAGCGCAAGCGGCAGTACGAGGCCCAACTGGGGCTTGATGGTAAGTAGCCCGATCAAAACTCCGGCCAGAATCGGGCGACGGTCAAGGGCGAGGATGGCCCCGAGGAACAGTGTAGCTGTCAGGAACCCGTTCTGGCCGCCCACCATATTGACCAGACATGCTGGCGCGCAAACCAGAATAAGCACCATCGCCAGCCGGTTAGCGCGGGCGACGAAGCGGCTGGCGACAAAGGCGTAAGCGGCGAAAAGGCTGATCGTCCAGGTGCCCAAAGCTACAAAATAGGGCATCTGGCCCAGCGGCCAGTAGAGCAACAGCAAGAAGGGCGGATAGCTCCAGTTGTGAAACGGGAGGGGCTGGCCGAACAATCTGCCAATCGCGTTTGCATAGGCGTTGAGGTCGTACAAGGTCATCACGTGACCGCCGAAGGCGATCTTCGGCCCAGCCCAATTATTGATGAAGTCGCGCCCAATCGGATAGCCAAATTTGTCAAGGCCGTGGGCCGCGGGCCAATAAATACGGCTTAGGAATGAAAGACTTGCAGCCATGCCCCCCAGGATGAGCAGCGCCTTAGGACGAAGCGACATGGATAAGCTTATTTTCATGGCGCACCCACAAGACGTTAAACGTTCGAGCCGAACGGCCCTAGGGGGAGACCCGTCATGCCCGTGCGCCGACCTGGCGTCAGCGCGGAGAGGGATTGCTTATCGACGGCCCCGTAGTACTCCGCGTCTATGGCGGCGGCGGCAGTCATCTCACAGCCGCCTGCGCCGCGCTGACGTCGCGGCCAGCAGCAAGATAGGCCAGCCGACGCTGTTCCAGGCGTAGGTGCGCCACGGCGTCAAGGATCAGACCGCAGGCGAAGCTGAGCATCGCCGTCATCATCATCCCCACCGAGACCACCAAGGTTGGAAGACGTGGCACCAGCCCGGTTCGCATATAGGTCGCCAGAATTGGGGAGCCGAGCAGCACACCGGTGGCGAATAGTATGGTCGCCAAATAGCCGAATACCTGCAGAGGCCGCTCTTCTCGGAGTAGAAGGCCGATCATTCTAAGAATACGTGCGCCGTCGCGGACGGTGTTAAGCTTGGACTGCGACCCCTCCGGCCGGGACCGGTAGAAGGCCGAGTATTCCGCGGACGGCAGGCGCATTTGCAGCACATGGACGGTGAGCTCAGTCTCGATCTCGAAGCCCACCGACGCGGCCGGGAAGCTCTTCACGAACCGCCGGCTGAAGACCCGGTAGCCGGACAGGATGTCCTGGAAGCGGCGCCCAAAGGCGAGGCTGACCAAGCCGGTCAACAGCCGATTGCCGAAAGCGTGTCCAGGCCGATAGGCGCCGCCGTCGTGACGGGCGTCGCGGGCGGCCGACACCATGTCGAGATTGTTGTGAACCAAAGCGTGAATAAGCAAAGGCGCAGCGGCCGGGTCGTATGTTCCGTCGCCATCGACCAGAACATATGCGTCGGCATCGATATCAGCGAACATCAGCCGAACCGTATTGCCCTTGCCCTGCAGACTCGAGGAGCGGACGACCGCACCGGCTTGGCGAGCGCGCGCGACCGTCTCGTCGGTGGAATTGTTGTCGTAGACATAGATTTCGGCGTACGGGAGGACACTACGAAAATCGCGCACCTGTTGGCCGATAGTCAGCGCCTCGTTGTAGCAGGGGATCAAAACAGCCAAACGGGTTCGCTGAGAGCGGAATGTGGCCGCGACGAGCTGCGCATCGAAAGCCTGCGATATCGAAAGCGCCGTTGTCGAAAAGCCCATGTGCCGCCTGCATCGCTAGATACGATTAAACTAACCGCGCGACGGTAAAGACTTTCCTCGCCCCCATCCCCTCGGGGGTGTTTTGGGCTGGACGTCCGCAGCGCTCCCGCCTCACCCCCGCTGAAACGCCGGCTCCAGCAGGCGCAGCAGGTCGATGACGGCCGCTTCGTCCCGCGCGGTGGCTGCAGCGAGAAGGTCAGCCAGGGGGGCTTCAAGGTCGCCCCAGCTGGGTCCCGGATCGAAGGCCGCCAGCACACCATCGACGACGGTCGGCTCGACCTGTTCGGCGTCGTAGAAGATTTCTTCGAACAGCTTTTCGCCGGGCCGTAAGCCCGTATGCACCACCTGGATATCGACATCGGGGCGCAGCCCGTGGAGCTGGATCATTTGGCGGGCCAGGTCGTCGATGCGCACCGGCTGGCCCATATCCAGTACATAGATCCGGCCATTGGCGGGGTTGGCCTCCAGCAGCGGCAGGGCGCCGGCCTGCAGCACCAGGCTTGAGGCCTCCTGCACGGTCATGAAGAACCGCACCATGTCGCGATGGGTGACCGTCACCGGGCCGCCCCGCGCGATCTGGCGCTCGAACAGCGGCACCACGGAGCCAGCCGAGCCCAGCACATTGCCAAACCGCACCACCGAGGCCCGCAAGCTGGAGTCGGCGCTCAGGGCCTGGATCGCGCGTTCGGCCACGCGCTTGGTGGCGCCCATGACGTTGGTGGGGTTCACCGCCTTGTCGGTGGAGATGAAGACCAGGGCCTGGCAGGCGTCGCGCGCCAACCGCGTCACATTCATCGCGCCGCCGACATTGGTCAGCACCGCCTCGGGCGGGTTCAGCTCCATCAGGGGTACGTGCTTCAGGGCGGCGGCGTGCAGCACCACATCCGGCCGCTCCCGCTTAAACAGCGCCTCCAGCCGGGCCAGGTCGCGCACATCGCCGAGCTCGGCGGTCCAGACCGGCGGCGTCTCGCGCTCCTTCAACTCCTGGTCGATAGCGTAAAGGTTGAATTCCGACGCATCCAGCAGGATCAGCCGGGCGGGATCGAGCTTCAGCGCCTGGCGGGCCAGCTCCGACCCGATGGTGCCGCCGGCGCCGGTGACCAGCACCCGCTTGCCGGCGATCAGGGCGCGGGCGCGCTCTCGGTCAAGCGTGCGGGGCGGACGATCCAGCAGGTCGGCGGCGTCCACAGGCGACAGGGCCGCGCCGCCCCCTTCGGCTCGCACCCGCACCAGCTTGGCCCCCGCCTCGCCGGCGCTGGCGACGACCGTATCCATCAGCACCCGTCCCGGTCGGGGTTCGGCCAGCACCAGCTGGGGCTCGCGCGCTTCGGCGGCGGCCAAGGCCTTCAGGATCGAGGTCAGGCGGCGCAGATCGCCCAGGATTTCGGCCCCGCCGATGGTGCGGCCGAACGGAGCGCCATCCAGGGTGACGATGCCGGCGACGCGGATCGGCGAGCGCAGGCGTCTTTGGCTGGTGAGATAGGCGGCGGCGGCCGGGGCCGAACCGACGATCACGGCGGGCGGCTGGGCGCGATCAACGAAGCGGAAGGCGGCGCCCAGGTCGCCGTGCGCCAGGGCGTGGGCCAGCACCCGTCCAAAGGCCAAGGCCGCCGTCAGCAGAATGGCGAGCACGCCGAGCGTCGAGCGAGGAAAGTCCTGGGCGCGATTGGCGACGAACAATACCGGCAGCAGCAGCAGGTTGGCGACGATCACGGCGCGGGCCACCCGCACCACATCGTTCAGCGTCGTAAAGCGCCACATGGTGCGGTGCTGGCGATACCAGAGAAACACGCCAGCGCAGATGAGCACGAAGGTGACGGTGACGCCGCCGACAAGCCCGTGGGGCGGGGGCTTGCGCTCAAAATGATAGCGAACCAGCAGCACGGCGGCCATGGTCAGGCCCGCCAAGGCCACATCGTGGGCCATCACCAACCACGGGCTCAGCCTCGCCGCCCGTGCAGAAACCTTGCGTTGCGTCATGCCAGCGTTGCGCCATCTGGGTCGGCGCCCTCGGGCGCGGGCGGATCGACTTCGGCGTCCAGGATCAGGGCGGTCGGGATCGGTTCGGCGCCGCGCAGGCGCGGACCAGCCGGCTTGGACGCTGGGGCGTCGATGGGGGTGAGCTTCCAACGGACGCGGGTAGGCCCCCCGCCGTCGATCAGGCCCCGCAACACCACCTGGACGCTGCGGCGCGGCAGGCCGTTCTGAAATTGGATCGACGGCTCCAGCACCACCTCGGCGGCGTCGTTGCGAAACCACCAGCCGGTGTTGGAGGCGCCGCGCAGCAGCACGCTGCGACCATCCAGGGCGATGGAGACCTGAACGTCCGCAGCCGCGTGGAAACGGATCGCCAGGGGCACGGGGCGCGGAATGCGACCGCCCTGGACGCCGAAGAACAGGTCTTCGCCCCGCAGCTCATCCCTGCGGCCATCGACGAACAGGCGCCGCTCGTGGGTGACGCCGAACCGGGACGCCCAGCCATCGTGATTGAGCGCGACCCAGGCGCCGGCGTCATTTTCGTTGCGGTCGCCATCCACATTGCGCGCCCCGCCGATCAGCCTGGCGCCCAGCACCTCGCCAGGGAAACCGCCCAAGAGCCGGCCCGCCGACCGGCCGCCCAGCTCCGCCGTGCTGCCCCCCGCGGTCAGGCGTAAAAGCTCAGGCGCGGCCGAGCCGACGCCCGCAGCGTCCGGGCTCCAGCCGCAGTTGGAGAAGATCCGGTCGCCGCCGCAGGTGACCTCCAGCGCCAAGGGCTGGGCGCAGGCGGCGACGCTCCAGGCGCCGTCGGCCGGCGGCCCGGCGTCGACCAGCACCTGGATCGCCCGGCCGACCAGGCGGTGGTAGCCGCTGTGGGGCGCCGCGCCCAAGGGGCGGGCTGCATCGTCCTCGTCCTGGTTCAGCGCCGCGCGGACCCGTGGCGGATCGACCGCCTCGCCCCCCTGGAAGGCGGCCAGACGACCATCGCCCAGGGTGAAGAAGCGGGTCGCCGCGCCCAGGCGGTCGATGGCGCTGCCAACCGCGGTAGATGTCTCGCGCCCCCGCTGCAAAAGGACGTCGTCCAGCGTCAATAGGTCGAGCAACAGTTCAAGGCCGGCCTGGGGCGAGCGACTTTTCAGGCCGCCATCCGGCAGCACAGCATCCGGCAACGCCTGGCTAAGGCGGCTCAGGGTTCGAGCCGCCAGCTGCTCGGACGAGCGGCCGTTGAGCGCGGCGGCGGCCGTGGCGACCACGGCCAGCCGTTCCGCCAGCCGAGCCGGGCCATCCGACAGGCCCGACAGATAGCGCGCCTGGTGCAGCAAGGCGTTGAAAAGAACCCCGGCCTCGACATCGGAGGCGACGCTGGCCATGCGCCTCGCCCCGCAGGCCAGGTTGAACAGCCGCCGCTCGAGCACCTCGCCGCTCCAGACGAAGCGATTAGGCTGGTAAAACAGACGTCGCCACTCCAGGAACAGCCGCAGCGCCTCGCGAGCGCCGGCCTCGCCGCAGGTCAGCAAATGCGGCGCCCAGTCGAACCGATGCAGGGCGACGGCGAAGCTGCGAGAGGGGCTGATCCGATCCCAAGGATCGCCGCCAGGTCCCACATCCACCATGGCGCCGCCCAGCACGAAGCGGCCGGCGAGCATGGCCCGGCCAAGCGGCGGATCGCAGGGCCGGAAATCCCGAGGCGTCGCCATCAGGTTCGGTCCCCGCGCGCCGTCCAACCGACCGGCCCGCAAAGCGCCGACGTTCAGTTCATAGGCGATCTGACGTCGAAACGCCGCGACGAGCGCCGACGGCAGGTGCGCGCCGGGCATATCGTCGAGGGGAAAGCGTCGCGCCGGCATCAGGATCGCGGTCAGGCTGGAACCGGGAGGGGCGGCGCGATCCGTTCCGCACGGCTAAAGCCGCGCGGCCCCCTCCCGCCTCCGGCGTACTCCCCCATCGCTTCGCGATAGGGGAGATGACGGAAGCCGCAACTCTTCATCCCTATGCGAAAGCATGGGGAGGGGGCGGCGAAGCCGACGGAGGGGCCGCGCGGGAGCGCGGAAATCGCCGCACGGACGCTGGCCGACGGCGTCCGGGGCAAAGCAACCCAACTCATACCGACACGACCTGGCCAGCCTTCAGGCCAGCGATATTGGCGGCGTAGCGGTCGGCGCCCCCCTGAAAGACCGCCGTGCCGGCGACCAGGGCGTCGGCCCCTGCGGCCAGGCACATGGGCGCTGTCTTGGCGGTGACGCCGCCATCGACCTCGACCAGGATATCGAGCCCGGCCCGGTCGATCATATGGCGCAGGCGCGACACCTTGCCGAGCTGTGACTCCATGAAACTCTGCCCGCCAAAGCCTGGATTGACCGACATGACCAGCACAAGGTCGATATCCTCCAGCATCCACTCAATCGTCTCCACCGGAGTGGAAGGATTGAATACGACGCCGGCCTTGGCGCCGAGATCGCGGATGCGCTTGAGGGTCCGGTTCAGGTGCGGTCCTGATTCGGGATGGACGCTGATGATGTCGGCGCCCGCCTCGCGGAACGCCTCCAGGTGCGGATCGGCCGGCGCGATCATCAGGTGGACGTCCATTGGAATGGAGACCAGAGGCTTCAAAGCCTTCACCACCTGGGGCCCGATGGTGATGTTGGGCACGAAGCGGCCGTCCATGACGTCGATATGCAGCCAATCGGCGCCCGCCGCTTGCACCGCCACAGCCTCTGCCCCCAGGCGTGCGAAATCCGCAGCCAGAATCGAAGGGGCGATGATGGGTCCTGAAGCACTCATACAGAAGGACTAGGGCGGCGATGTTTCAGACGCAAGGCGCAGGCTTGAGTAGGCGCCTATATGGTTTCGCTTCTGACGAAGCGTGCAGCGAAAAAGCCGTCCATCCCCCCCGCAGGCGCCTCCAGACCGGGATGAATGCGTAAGGCGCCGTCGAACGTCAGGCTGCGCGCCGGCGCGCCACCCTCGCCCTCCTCGACCCGGACCAGGCTGAACGCCGGATGACGGTCCAGGAAGGTGCGCATCTGCGCCTCGCCCTCCTCAGGCTCCAGCGAGCAGACGCAATAGACCAGCCGGCCGCCCGGGCGCACGCGCTGCGCAGCGGAGTCGAGCAGACGGGCCTGAAGCGTCGCCAGCTTGGCGAGGTCGGTGGCCTTGGCGGCCCACAGCACGTCAGGGTGACGGCGGAACGTGCCCGTGGCGGTGCAGGGCGCGTCCAACAGGACCGCGTCGAACAGGCGGGCGTCCGACCAATCAGCGGCGTCGGCCGCCACCACTTCGGCGGATAAGCCCATGCGCTGGAGGTTTTCCGTCAGCCGGCCCAACCGCGAGGCGGAGCGATCAACGGCTGTCACCACCCCGCCGGCCGCCGCCAACTGCAGCGTCTTGCCGCCAGGCGCCGCGCAGAGGTCGAGCACGCGTTCGCCAGGCTGGACGTCGAGCAGGCGGGCGGGGATCGCGGCGGCGGCGTCCTGCACCCACCAGCGGCCCGCCTCGAAGCCCGGCCACTCGGTCACATCGCCGCGACGTTGGGTGCGTAGCGAACCGCCGGCCAGGATGTCCGCCTCCAGCGCCAGCGCCAAGTCGGGCGCTTCGCCGGGATCGCGCAGACTTAAGTCCGTACCCGGTTCTTCGGGGATACGGGCGGCGATTGCGACCGCCGTCGCCTCGCCAAAGGCGGCGCGCCAACGATTGAACAACCATTCTGGCGCGTAGGTCGCCGGCGCGACGTCGGCGAACAAGGACGCTTTCGCTGGGTCTAGCCGGTCGCGTTCCAGTCCCCGGAGGATGGCGTTGATCAGACCTTTGAAGGGGCGGCTATCGCGCTGGGCCTGAGCCGCTTCGACCGTGGTGGAGACGGCGGCGTGGGCCGGCGTGTCCATATAGAGAAGCTGAGCTGCGCCCAGCCGAAGCAGGTTCATGACGAGCATCGGCGGCGTGCGCTGAAGCCTGGGCGCCAACAGCCGGTCGATCAGACCCAGCCGGCGCAGGGTGGTCGAAGCGAGCGCGCGGGCGAAAGCGCGATCTCGAACGGGCAAGCGGTTGAACGGCGCGCGTCCCAGCGCCTCGTCGAAACCGCCCCGCCGCTCGATCCCGGCCTGGACAAGGTCGAGGGCGGCGGCGCGGGACGCCTGGCCTATCGTATGAACGTTATCGGACGCTGCAGAGCCGAGCGCCTGGGGGGAAGACTGGGTTTTACCGGACATCGCCTCTAAAACCACGTCGCGCTTGAATTACATAGGACTTAGATCGGATCGGGGCGGCGCCAAGCGCCGCGGTTGACCGGCTTGAAACCACGAACGCCTTGAAGATTGGGGACGCGGTCATGTCTGGGATCGATACAGAAGCGGCGGCCGCGACCGACCTCACGGCAGCTGAGGCCCTGGGCGCAGCGCCGGGCAAGCCCTTGTCGCCGGCCGCCCGTCGCGCCCTGGAAGAGGCCCAGGCGCGTCGGGCGCACGCGACAGCCAACCTGGCGCCGAGCGAAGACGGCGGCCCCGCCGGGCTGGAGCCCACGCGCTTTGGCGACTGGGAGCGCAAGGGTATCGCCGTCGATTTCTGACACACCAAAGGCGGCCAACGCCCGCCACCGGACGTCGCAGTGTGGCGCCGCGCTTGAAATGAACACCCCAGAAGGCGGCCCGCGAGGTCGCGGTGTATCATTTCGGAGCGTTGTCGATGAACAAGCGCACAACAATGGCCCTGGCCTTAGGTTTTGTGAGCCTATCTGGCGCAGCGGCCCTGGCGCAGTGTCCCGGTTACAGCTGCGTCTATACGCCCGCATCAGCCGCCTATGCCGTGGCCCAGCCGGGTTACCCGCCCCCCGCCTACGCCGCCTATGGCTACGCCCAGCAAGGCTATGCTCCCCAGGGTTACGCGCCGCGGGGTAACGGCGATCCATGCGCGGTCTGTGCAGCACCCCAGGATCCGCCCCAGGATCCTTGCAATGTCTATAACTGTAACCCACCGAGACCCGTCGAGCAGGCGGCGGCTCCGGCGATGTCTGAGAGCTTCTTCTACGGCTCCGGCGGCGTCGGCGTGACCGAAGGAGCCGGCGGCGGCGGCGGCGGCAGTGAGAATTCCGGCTCGTCGTTCGAAGGCATGGCCGCAGCCCAGTCGATCTCAAGCGCGCTCGGCTCTGGCTCCGCCAGCAGCTCCAGCAGTGGCCAAAGCACCGTCAGCGTCACAACGAATATAAATCTCAGCAATTCGGCCACCGCGACCGGCGGCGCTGGCGGCACGGGCGGCGCAGGCGGAAGCGCTACAGCCACGGGCGGCAGCGCAACGGGCGGCGCCGCCCGCGCGACCGGCGGCGCCAGTAGCTCTACGGCTACCGGCGGAAACAGCAGCTCGACAGCCACGGCGACGGGAACCGGTATCGGCGTCGGGATCGGTCAGGGGCGCGGCTACGGCCAGGGCCAGGGTCATGGCGGCGGCCACGGCGGCGGTCAGGGCTGGGGCGGCGGCATGAGCGGTTGGGGCGGCCAAACCTCGAGCTGCGGCTGCACGACCACAGCAAGCGCCCCGCCTCCGCCGCCTCCCCCGCCCCATCGGAGCAGCTGCGGCTGCACGGTCTCTCACCGCCGGTGACGGACCAAGGACGGCAGCGTTAAACACCGCAAGACATAGGGACGGCGATCTGGGCGCATCGGATCGCCGCTTTCTTATGATCGCGCGCCGAACACCGCCGAGCCGACGCGCACTGAAGTGGCGCCAAAGCGGATCGCCGTTTCAAAGTCGGCGCTCATGCCCATCGACAGGCGCGCCAGGCCGTTGCGAGCGGCGATCTTGGCCAGAAGCGCAAAGTGCGGCCCCGCCGCTTCGCCGACAGGCGGGATGCACATCAACCCCTCGGGCGCGAGGCTGAAATCCCGGCGCAGGCGCGCAATGAAGTCGTCCGCGTCGGTAGGAATAATCCCGGCCTTCTGGGGCTCCTCGCCGGTATTGACCTGGACGTAGAGGCGCGGCGAGCGCCCCGCAGCCTGGACGGCGTCGGCCAAGGTTTTGGCGAGCTTGTCGCGATCCAGCGTCTCGATCACGTCGAACAGGGCGACGGCGTCGGCCGCCTTGTTGGTCTGCAACGGGCCGATCAGGCGCAGTTCAAGGTCTTGGCCTTGCGCGCCGGCCTTGAGAGCCGGCCATCGCGCTTGAGCTTCCTGCACCCTATTCTCGCCAAACACGCGCTGACCCGCCGCAAGAACGGGCGCGATATTGTCCCAGGGCTGTTGCTTGGAGACGGCGACCAGGGTCACATCGTCTGGCGACCGGTTCGCCGCCTGAGCGGCATGGGCCAGACGGCGCATAACGTCGCGCCAGTTGCGGCTAGGGTCGTCCTGGTCAATGAGGTGTGCGGCCAGCGGGTCTGGCGAGGCTATGTTCATGGCGGGGAGCTCTTAAGGCTTGGACCCAAAGACAACAGCGCTTTGGCGCATCGCCCTTAAGCTAGGCCGGCGGGCGGGCGAGCGGAAGGCGCAAGGCCGCTTACCACCGCTGTTCTTCGTCACCGATCCGGTGCGAACCCCCGATCCCCTGGTGATCGCCGCGCGTTTGCCCAAGGGGGCGGGTATAATCTATCGGACGTTTGGGGCCGTGGACGCGCCGATGGTCGGACGTGCTTTGCGGCGCGTGGCCGATCAGCGAGGCCTAGTCCTGCTGATTGGCGCGGACGAAGGCTTGGCCGCAGCCGTCGGCGCAGACGGGGTGCATCTGCCTGAGCGTCTGATCGACCGCGGCCCTCGCTTGCGCGCGCGCCGGCCCGATTGGATCCTGACCGGGGCCGCCCACACCGCGCGGGCGCTCAACGCCGCCAAAGCCGCCGGCCTTGACGCCGCCCTCGCCTCGCCCGTCTTTGCGAGCCGCAGTCCGTCGGCTCACGGACAGCTCGGTCCGATCCGATTCGCGACCCTGGTGCGCGGAGCAAATCTTCCAGTCTACGCGCTCGGCGGCGTAAAGGGTCAAACAGCCTCAAGGCTGCTTGGAACTGGCGCGGCCGGCGTCGCCGCTGTCGAAGGGCTAGCCCAAGGTCTAGACGTCAGCCCTGGCCGACCGCAGGGGCGGGCGAAGAGGCGGTCCCCACTTGGGTGAAGGCAAGACCCGACGACGTGGCCGTCAGCGCGAAGGTGGTGGCGGCGAGGGTTCCCGCGGCGATGGCGATTGTGAAAAACTGTCTCATCGGAGAGGCTCCTTTCCGTCGGACGCGACATGAAATGGCGTGCTGGACATTGACCGACTAGCCATCAGAACGTGGCCGGCCGCAAAGGGATGCAAACATCGCCGCCCGTTCCTGCGCGCCGCACCGTCGCCCGCGCCCGCCACACGACCCGCCACACTATATGTTGTGGAGCGACGACCTTACCCCTCCCATATCGTGGATTTTTGAGTTAGAGTGCTATTGCAGTATGAGCTGCGATCTCGGACTAGGCGCGTCATGACCGATCTGATCCTCCCCCCCTCGGCTAAGGCCGTCCGTGGCAAGACAGCTGGCCAGCCCGGCCTTCTGACGCCCTCCTACGCCTACAAGCCGTTCCGCTACCCCTGGGCCTACGACTTCTGGAAACGTCAGCAGCAGGTCCACTGGATGCCCGAAGAGGTGCCGCTGGGTGAGGATTGTAAGGACTGGGCCGCGCGGTTGAACGACGGGGAGCGCAATCT
>Ga0116229_10012173_pt1 | contig 12467 bp, 4 predicted proteins | sample S1TSphgellanicum_3_FD_87313 | JGI IMG/M metagenome (GOLD analysis project Ga0116229, IMG submission 87313) | Host-associated microbial communities from peat moss isolated from Minnesota, USA - S1T2_Fc - Sphagnum magellanicum MG | ecosystem: Host-associated > Plants > Peat moss > Unclassified...
ATGTAATTCTTACATTTTTTTTTCTTTTTAAAACTAGGGCCCCCCCCCGCCCCCCCCCCCCCTCTTTCCAATAACTCATATAATGATCAATGAATGTTTTTTAAACAACTTTTGGATTCCTCATGGAATCATGTACATTGGTCAATGGGTACTTCAACTAGAACGCCACAGTTCTATTAAACATTATATCCAAAAGTGCATATATAGCTCCTTCACTACTTCCCAATTTCAAAATAGCAACAAGTCTAGTCACTTTGAGAAATAATGTTAATTTCAATCATAAATAAAACATATCAATTCTATAAAATATTCAAACCTCATGGGCTAACAAAGGTTAACCTTCATTATTAACCCAAACCCATGATTAACAATGGTTATAAATGAAGGCAAATATGTTAAACAACGTTGGTATTCAATAACACACTACACATCGAAAAATAAATTGTTGAACTTATAATTGCATCGTTAACCACTAATAAGTATGTGCTTGGAACAAGTTGTAGGACTCCAAAATAGTCCAACTCCTTATGAACATGTCATTCAATATCTTCCCATTGTTTTACACAACACATCATTTGTATTCATCCATTAATCCACAGTTGCAAAAGACAATTGTCTTCCCATTTGAACCTTTTGGTATTATGCACAAATAATCTATAGTGCCAAAGTACAAACTTCATCATGAATTCTTGATCATCATCATCAAATTGAGTAAGCATGATTCTTAGACCTAAGGTCTTTCAATCACATAGTATTTGGAAGGATGCTCCAAAAATAACACCAAATGTTTCAAACTTTGAATCACAAGGGGTAATAACATTAAAAACATGGAGAGTAGAGATGGGGAAGAAATGAACTCAATAGAAAAAAATGAAAAATGGGAATTAGTCTAGATTTGCATGTTGAAAAGTAATTCATAATGTCCAAATGGGTATACAAAACTAAACTTGGAATACCTGGAGAATAACTTAAATATAAAGTTAAGCTAGTTGCAAGGGGTTTGAAACAATGGGAAAGTAAAGGTAATGAAAAATCTTTTACTCCTAAGCAAAGTGGGTAGCCATAAGAACAATTACATCACTTCAAACCAAAAATAATTAGGAAGTTTCACATATATGAATTTAAAAAGTGTTGGAGGCTTTCAATGTTTTCAAGGAGTTTGATTTTGAAATTTTCAATCTAAGGCATGTGCTAATGATTGAAGGTTCAAAAAATTTGAGACCAACTTGCAAGAGAAAGAGGTAAATAAAACATTATACATGAGGATTTAGATGAGTCAAATCATTTGAACAACACACACATGAACTCAATGTTTTCTAAGTGGTTAGTAGATTCTTGACAAAATTTCAAGAGCCACACATGTAAAAGTTGAAATACAAACCTAGATAAGTCAAGAAGACCTTTGCTTGTATGCATTGTTTTACAAAAGAGGCACCCAAATTTGAATTGCACATATAATGTATGCAACTTGGGGCCAAAATACAAAAACTCAAAGTTTCACAAGAGGTTATCGACTTTGAATGGGAAAAAGTTTTGTCACTTAATTTTCAAAACAACTTAGAATGGCTTTGTTGTACATAGAGAATGAATATAGAAAAATGATACAAAGAATGAAAAAAATTATGTGGTTATTAAAATTATTGGGAAAATTCATGATGTTTCATTGGGAGGTGTTATGAAACTATTTTGTGATAACCAAGGTAGCACCAAAAGTTTCATTATCATTACATATATGCATGAAAAAGTCCTTTCAAAGAAACTTGAAATAAGATCCATATTTTGCAACAAATGAACAAGTAGCAAACATTTTAACAAAGTCATTTATGATAAAAAAAATTTGAGATAAGATACAATACCATAGGCATTATAAGATTAATGATGTTGATCCATTTTATTAAAACCTTGTGAAATTATAATTGATGTTATTGATTCAATTGTTTTCTCTCAAAAGTTGAAACCTCATTTGACTTATGTTTGAAAACACAACCACAATGTGGTGATTGTGCTAATACTCAAGGTTATTGAGGTGGCACCAACAACATATTCTATGTTCAAACTCATACCGTGTATTTCCTTGTTGAATGGATGCATGTTAATTTATAAACAAGAAGTTAAGGTGTTGTAAATATGAAGAAATTGGTAATCAAATGGGTAGGTAGTTCAATTTGGATTTCTAGAATGAGTCACAAAAAGCTTTAGTAAATGACTAAATTCATTGCTTATGTCAAGTTTGCATTTAGCACATTATTTTAACATGAAATAAACATTTAAGATAAAATTAATCAATATTTTAACATATTAATGTGCTAATGTATATTTCATTTTGTGAACTATTTATATTCCATTCAAGGTGGTTCCTAGAATTGATTTTCCTTTGCACATGTGGGGTGCATTCCCAAAATGCAAGGCCTAGGTCACACTCAACTATCATTTTGCCCATGCTTGTTGTGTTGAAAGTATCTTTATGTAGGGGTTTTCCCTTACACAAAATTGCTCTCACATAACAATAAGTCTCGTAGTTCATACATGAAGAAGCTACAAATGTAGTAGCTTTTTACTAGGGATTTGAAATGCATGTCCATTTTCAAAACATATGACAAAACATTTATATAAAACATTTTCAAAACTCCTTTTAAATTTCAATCCTTTGTAACAAAATTTTGTTCTAAACGAACATTCCTTTCATTAAAGATCGTAATTTTACTTTCACTAAAGGAGAATTTCAATTTTGTAAAAGTTTTTTTTGCAAGGTGAGAAACAATTTAGAGGTTCTTCTTATATTTGATAACTTAAGGATGAAAGCAAAGACCTAAGAATACTTGAATGTGAAAACCTAGGAATATTTGAAAATATGTTCCTTACTTTATACATAAAAATGAATTCTTCATTGCTTTATACAAAAAATTTACAAATAAAATAAATTCCAATGTATAACCAATATGAAAATTATGGTGCAACAAAATGGTGAATTTAATCAATTATGTGAATTCGATTCAATCTTACAAAATATCTTCAAAATAATTTAATGATTCATTCATAAAAAGATGATGGTTCTTGAAGGTTAAGATGTGGCATAATTTATCGGCTTGTAATGATAAATGATTTTGTTTAATAGATATAAACAAATAGGGTTGATTTTATCCTTTTCTTTTTTCAACTATTTAAGGGGGCAAATGTGGAACTTTGAATTCATTTTTCTTTTCACAATTTCATGTTGTTATTTATTATTTAAGCCTTGAGATAGGTCTTTTGCATAATGACCTATGTCATAATAAAGTCATAATAAATTTATAAGTCATCCTGATTATGGAAGTGCTTTCAATCACAAGAGAAAACATACATGTTTTTGACAATTGATCCTCATGAAAAAAGATGTTAATGTGCATGTGGTAAACTCCCAATTAGATATAACCCACATAAAGATTGAGTTTTAAATGAACAAATGATCTTAGCCCACAAATATATAATAAGTTTCATCCTTTGTGTTGTCCAAATGTTTTGTATAACGTGTGAGTGTTGTGTGAGAATTTAGTTGCATAATCTACATATGTATTAAAAAAAATTAAATTGAAAATTAACTCTCATAGGTTTGGACTTTTCTTAGGCTCCAATACCCTTCACTTTACTTTGTTGAGTGAGTCTTTTAGTGGTTATATTAAATTATACACAATAAATCAATTAAATTTGGACTCAAAAGACCTTGATTCATTCATAGCACAAGATATTTACCATGGTTAGAAGCAAACCTAAAACCTTCCAAACCAAATCTATTTCTCTTCTCCAATACAACAACTTGGGGTGTGTCACAATGTGGCCTTGCCATTGACATTAAAAAGTATCTTAAGAAGGCAAAAGAAGAATTATGGAAACTCAAATATTTCACCATGCCAAAATATAATCTTAAAAAAAAACCTCTAAAAGAAACCAAAATCCTTCAAGATATTATGATTTTATAACTAATCTCAAGTTTCGACACAAGCCAAAATACCATCTTTCAAAAATCCTCATATAAAAATAGACCTGTTATTATTATTATTACCTAGGGGCAAAAATCCCTTAAGCTATTATACTCTATAATGAATCTAAACACAATATTCTTGCCTACCCAGGCAAGGCCGACAAATGAGATCTCATGAAATGAGATTTCTTTTTTGGTTGTCTTGAATGGTTTAGTGAGTTTTTTCACATTGAGTAAAACAAAACACATTTGTGACACATTTGACGATCTGCATCAAGAGACTTGTAACAATTTTGGCTCAGAAAGAAGAAGAAGAAGAAGATGGTGATGATGATGATGAAACAATTTTAGGTTAGGAATAAGAAGAAGAAGAAGAAGAAGATGATGATGATGATGATGATGATGGTGCAGCAACAGACTTGTAACAATTTTAGGTCAGGAAGAAGAAGAAGAAGATGCAGCAAGAGATTAGTAACAATTTTATGTGAGGACGAAGAAGAAGAAGAAAATGTAGCAACAGACTTGTAACAATTTTGGGTCAAGAAGAAGAAGAAGAAGAAATTATTACTCGAAGCGCCTTTGTTTCCGAACATGTGTTGTGTTGTTGATGCTGCTATGATCTTGCGGAGCTGTAGGAGCAGCTGATCCATGATGATGTTGGTGCCGATTTCTTGTAACAGAGTTTGATACTGGTCTTCTTCTTCTTCTTCTGGCAGATGATTCATCAGTGGCAGCATGATCATCATCAGCAGCAGCATCATCTTCTCCTTCTTCTTCTTCTTCTTCTTGGTCTCCTAAGTTTTCTGCATGTTGTTGTTGTAATTGTCGTCTGTTGGTCACTACCACATTCACATGTGATGATTGTTCTTCACTCTGTTGTTGCTGCTGCTGCTGATGTACCACACTGTCTTGGCTCTCATCTTCAGAGTCTAGCACAACAACAAGATTGCCTCCACGCCCTTGTGGGTCTGGCACAGATGTACATATCAAGTGCCCAGAACCTGAAGCTCCTCCTCCTCCTCCTCCTGGACCACCACTGTTGTTGTTTGCAGCAGTTGGGGTGGTGACAGTGGTGCTCATGAGATGATGATGATGATGAGATATGTTTCTGGGTTGTTGTTGTTGTGAAACTGTGGGTGCTTGTCCGGATTGATCCTGGAACTGCATGAATCCTGTCATGGAATTCACTGCTGCAGCAGCAGCATTCTGGCCGCCAGAAGAGAGATTGTTCAAGGATGGTTGTTCTAGGTTGTGCATGATCTGCTCAATGTTGTTCAGCCTGGCACGCATGGCAGCCAGCCAGTCTGCTGCTTGCAAAGGATTGACACCCAAGTTCCGGGTGGTGGCAGCAGCTGAATCATCATCATCATTGGCCTGCAAGCTTCCAGGTTGCTGTCGCTGCTCCTCCTCCTCCTCTGGCTGCAAGAATTGAGAACCTGAAGCAGCAATCTCCCAGGAAGCAAAATTTCCAACATCACCATCACCACGCATGTTGTTGTTGTTGTTGTTCTCAAGGTTGCCTTCCATGCTTGCCAATCTTGCATGCATTGCTGCTAACCAGGCAGCCGCCTGCCACTCCAGTGGATCATCATATATACAGTGAGTTCTTATGGGATTTGCACTAAATACAATTTCTGGAAGAATTCAAAGTGAGTGAAATTTTATGTGTTACTATTTTGATACTATATTTACTTCCAATTTTTGAGGAAAAACTGTTTACACTGTACCATGCACTTATGCTTGATCAAAGCTTAAACTAAAAAACTTAGACATTCAAGAGCATGATGATCAAGCTGCAGCAGAATCATGAAGCAAGCACATATAAATTCACCACCTATAGAAACTGGATACCTGCACAGGGTTGACAACCAAGTGACTGATGTTGATGATATCTTCCCATTCTTGAGAAAGAAGAGCAGCAGCAGCAGTCAGCATCTGCTGTCTGTCTTCCACCAAGTTCTCATGAGACATCATGGGTTCACCTAGTAGTACATTGCTGTTGTTTCTAGGAGAAGTAGAACTGGCAGTGAGAGCTTGTCGAAGCTGCTGCTGTTCTCTTCTATATGCCTGCATTCTTCTTCTCTGATAGTATCTGCCTGGACCTGAGGACCTTGAACTCAATCCTGGAAGAAACTGATGATGATGATGAGCAGCAGCAGCATCCTGCACCTGCTCCTCCTCCTCTGCCAGCTGCTGCTCATCATCTCGAGCTCCCATCCGGATCCCTCCTGCTCCTTCTTGACCATGCTGGTCCAGTTCTGTGGACTCTGGCCTGGAGAGAGTCTCTGGTGGGGAAGCAGCTGGTGATCCTAGTCCAGGACGCAGATGATGATCATCTCTTTGCTGCTGTTGCTGCTGTTGATGATGACGATCTCTCATTTGTTGTTCCTGGCTTTGATGGATTTCTGAGTCCTGGTGTGTGTGATCTTCAAGGTTGAATCTGAGGTCTCTGGCTTCAGAATCACGAATAGCTTGCAGCTCCCTCTCTTCTCTTTCCCGTTCCCTGTCCTCTCTTTCCCTTTGCTGTCTTGCACTCTCAATGCGTCGAGCTTGAGGACGGGGGGGAACAACTTGTTGATCAGAACCTCCAAGACTGGCTTGCATCCTGGCAGAGACTAATGCACTCTCTCTGCCATAGATGGGTGTGATGCTGCACTCTGCAATGGAGCCCTTGCAGACTGGGCATTCTTTGTGGTAAGAATGCACATGAACCCATCTGTACAAGCAAGGCCAGCAAAACAGATGCCCACAGCATGTCAACACAGCTTCATTTGCTTTCTGGAAACAGATATTGCACTCAAAATTTTCTCCTATGCTGCCAGACACCTCCTCTGCAGCAGCAGCAGCAGCGGCAACTGCAGTTGCCATTGCAGCTGCACTAGTAGTACTTGAAGCAGCTGCTGGTGGCTGCTGCAATGCTCTTGCCATCCACTCTGGCTGCTGCTGCTGCTGCTGCTGGGTCAGGACATCTCCAGCAGCTGCAAGTACACCTACAGAGCTTGTGACTGAACCTCCTGCAGAAGAAAAACCAACTTTGGTCAGGGACTTTTTCTGTCTGGACTCACAACTGCAGCTGAGAATTTTTTGTCTTCGAGATCATGCACATGTGCAAGGAAGAAGACACTACGTTAAAAATGTAGACCTATAACTACATTCATATGACTAATAGTTGAATAGGACTTGTTGCTTATGCCAATTCATAGTCATGTAGTCAAATAGGACTCATGTTTATGCCATGTGGTCAGTCATATGAATGTAATCATAGATCCATGTTTTTGGCATAGTGCAAGAAGAAGATACCTGTGTAGCTGGCAGCTGTGCTGTGATCTCTGTTGTTATATGCAGCAGCCATGTCTGCTGCAACAGCATTGATGTGCATGATATGTGCACGATTTGCTCGAGTTCGTCTCCGAATCCTTTGCCTGACATTAGGCATTCTTCGATTTGGTGGGTTATGTCGAGTGTTGTTGTGCTGATCAGACTGCTGCTGACCACTGCCACTACCACCACGAGCTCCTGCTGCACCTGCTGCTGCAGCACTCAAGAGTCCTGGCCCTTGCAAGTTAGCAGTATACTGCTGGGTGGTGCAAGCTTGAAGAAAATTGTGCTGAGGAGCTTGAGAATTGATTGCTGTATGTTCTTGCATCCGTTGAATCTGATCTTGGGTGTGATGAAATCCTTGTGGAGGAGGATTGGAGTGATGGAAGAATCCTGGGACTCCTCCTCCTCCTCCTCCATATGCAGCAGCTGCAGCAGCATAATGAGATGATCCTTGTGTGACATTGTACAAACTGCCATGACTATGATGATCAGACCCATGAATGCCAGGAATATATCCAGCTTGAACCAGATACTGATGACTCACTTGCTGTTGGTGTGATTGATCTGTTGTCATGTAAGCTGGGAAATCAGTGGTGCCAGTTTGAGAAGATGGAGATGACATGAGGATGTAAGGATAGCCTGCTGCTGCTGCTAATGGAGGAGGAGCTAAGTTGATGAGGTTGACATGGTGATCCCCATGCCCTGACACTGAAGTGGCCGATGACACAGCAGAGCCTGGTGCTGCTGCTCCAACAACTTCAGGCCCTTGCTGCTCTGCAGTACTACAATCACCATCAACAACACTGGACACCTGAGATGATGATGTCATGATGATCCCTTGTCAAAGTTCTTACAAAACCTCCAACGCCCAGATTGTCCAAGACCCAGATCCAGGTCCTTCAATCTTGGATTCTTGTGCTTGACATCTCTAAGTGAATCTTCAATGCTGCTCAATATAGCAGTTTCAGTAAATGGATCAACTGTTCCATCAAGTTGAGGTACTTATGGGGCTGCTGTCGAGGTTCTGGTGAGGCCATGAATACCTACCAGATGATGATCCTTGACAATTGAATCTTGAAAAACAGATGCTGCTGCATGTGTGCATGAGAAAGAATTTCACACGGTAAGAAGATTGCAATCTCTTCTTTCCAAGTTGGGGGGATTTAGAGAATTTGTTCTTCATCAAACTGCTGGGGGTTTGAAAAACAATCCAAACTTTCACCACAAATTCTCAGATTTAGTTTGGCAAAACTGTGAAGAACTTGTTCTGGAGGCAAACAAGTGTGTAGAAAAACTTCATGGGAAAAGCAACTGTGGAAAAGAACTTGTTCTGGAAAACAACCAACAGTGAAGAACTTCTTCTTAGACTACAAAGTGCAGATTTCAACAGTGCATTTGCACCTACCTGATCAGGAAATGAAAAGACAACAGACCAAAAAAGTCTGCAAGAATCTCTCTCCCATGTCCATTCTTTTCCAATACTTTTTTTTTTCCATTTCAAATCTCAATCCAATTTTGAGACTCCCAACTCTCTGAAATCTTTTGTTCTCCAAGTACCCAAAAACAAAAAACAAGAAAAGAACTTAGAAATAGTAAAACCTTGAATCAATCAAGGTAGACTTGCATGCCATGATCAAGCTCTCACATTCATGAAGATCAAGCAAGCTCTTGCATACATGGTCAAGATCTTATTGGAAATTTTCTGAACCTGATGTATGTCTGAAATTATTTTTGGTTATTTCCTCTCATAAATTATCACAAAATTCTCAAACCCCGCACCTTGATTCCAACAGCAATATGAGAAAAGAGCAAACTTGTTGGATTCAAAGCATCTTTGTCAAATTCGAAGAAACTTCTTAAGTTCAAGGATTTAACTTCGCCGACTTCAAGGAATGTCCTAAATTGTTGAATTGTCTTCAATCTTGTGATACAAACCAAAAGGATCAATTTTTTTGCTTCCAAGGATTTGATTCCTTAGTGTGCTTGATCGGAGGATATGAGCAATGGTCCAAGAAGAGATGGGTTGGTTAGTTTTGGGTCATGAATTCTTCCTGTAGTTTGATGCTCCAAGAATTTCAATTTTGTGGAATCGGAGAATTTCTTTTCTTGGGGAATCTGAGATCTAGGCCAGTCAGACTGTAACATCTTGAACTCAGAAACAGAATGAGACCCAAAAAGCCCATCATTGTTCCCATTTTGAGCTTTTGAAGAGAAAATCAAAGGCTGTCAAAGATTAAGGATGGAAAGGTGCCTGCAAACCTCTTGGAGGCCCATTGGGTGCCTCCCAATCAAGCCATATCATGGCAAAGCTAGATTACCTCAGTCTCTTTATTCAGACAATTTTCCATGCTATATTATCACCTCTTTCAGCAACAAATGTGCTGCGATCAATGAATGGCCAGTTGCCATATGGAGCAACAAAAAATTCGGGCTGTTCAGTAAGAGAAATGATGTCCAGGCCGGGGAGGAGAGAGGTAAATTTATAGCACACAAAGTTTTAGCCCAATTGACTCTTGAGTACTCTCCACTTCTGAATTTTGTATATAGTTTGGTCCAAAGTTCAAAGCCAGTGGTGGCACATTGTCATCAGCAAGAGTGTTTTAGGATCCAATTTTCTGCTTAGAACTTGATCCACTTTTGTGTAATGAAAAACATTGGGTTTAGATCATCAGTCGGGATTGTTCCTATGCTGGACATGATGAGAGTAAATTTCAGAGGTTGAAATACCGAAAATCAGTTCTTATTATGCTTCTGGGATTCATTATGTAACAAGTAGTTGATCATCCAAGTAAATCAAACACAAGCCATCCCTGCGCTTGTAACACCTTCACCAATCCACTGGTTGTTTGTTGGATGTTTTAGACTACTACAACCTTGAGATTGTTGAAAATTCTGGAGTTGCAGCAATTGCAAATAAATGTGCATAGAAGAATTTTGCTCCTTCCTTTCCTTGAAGCAATAGCACCATTTCTTCAACAAAGTGTGAGTTTTTCCCAAAATTGTCATACCTATGATTTTAAGAAAGTGAAGGGGTCATTTTTTGTTGCCACTACAAAAAGGAAGCCCTGTGACAAAACCTCAACTTATAAGTCTTTCTGCAATTTGATATTCATATGTAGTTGACAGACAAACCCGCACCCACAGCTTTGAAACTTTGTTACGCAGATTCTTGCCCAAGAAATTGACCCAAGTTCCAGAGACATTTTATATCCTCTCTAACAACACACACATGCACATGGACACAAATTGGACAAGAGAGGGTCTAATAGATCTGTGCAATTGTGCATATTCTTGGACTTTTATAAGTTTCAGCTTGAAGCAAGTCACAATCCATCTTCAGAAAACAACATTAAAATTCATAATCACAGTTGTCCACAGTCAGTACATTTAAGCAATGTGCCATGTCCTCTATCTTTTTACTTAATTTTTTTTATCACTCTCGGAGTATGTCCAAAGAATTCAAGAATTTCCACAAAACAACATACTGGGTAATGCAGGATTTGAGTTGAGTCTGCAAGATACCATGAAAGTTCAAATCTGTACTCCTTTACCAAACTGTATGTGAGACCACAACCCACCATCCAAAGCTTCAGAAATTACTATACTGCATTACAGTTATCCATAAAGTCACCCTCTGTTTCACCCCCTATCTCCTCTGCATTCGGCCCCTATCCCCTCTTTCAGTGGTATCCGCAAAGTAAGGAAATTTTGATTAAATCTGGGTATGAAATGCTGAAACTCAGCATTTAATGCACAAGGTTCGAGAGTAATTATAGTAGTTGTACGGGTAGGAGCAGTGAAAATATATGTAGCAGCAGTGCAGGCGATCAAGAAAAAGGAAACACAGGATGAAACTTAGTTTACCACCAAAATTGGTGGAAAAACTAGTTTAGATCCCAGTTATTTCCTTTTGTAACATTTTCATTCCCAGTTATGCGTTTGATGCCCTATTATGCTGAAACTGGCCGTTCTTGCCCCTTAATCGCCTCACTTTAGGGATAACTCTATTATCACTGGAGAGTTTGAGACAGATACATACTAAGAGCATCTCCATCCACAGCAGTAAAATGGCCTCTACACACGATGTTTTTGATGGTGGACAAGTCAAGTGGTGTGAAACTCAATTTGGGCCTGTACACGGGGCCACGTTACAGTGGCCTTCAAAAGAGCCAATGAAATGGCTATAATAAGTGGCCAATGTGTTGTCAACATTTAAATAGTGTCTCACTTTATTCTGTCCACTCCCATCCCACCATTTGGGCCTCTACCCATGTTAATTACCACATACACCATACATGTGTAAATTATTTTCCTATCTGTACCTGTGCCTTTTTTTGTGGCAAAATTTTGCAACTGGGCAGAGTTTTTAAAAAAAAAAAAAAAAACCACAAAAAATTGTGATTTTAAGGGATTTTTTTGCATATTTTCCAATCTAAGAAACAGAAAATAGCCACATCCAGACCTAGGCACTTGTTCACCACTTGTATCAGAACTTTTGAAAAAATCTTATACCCCACTTGGGACAGTTGCCATGTAATGTTAATTAATTTTGGGGATCGTCATTAGGGACTGGTGTTTTTTTAAAGCAAAATTTGCATTAATTCAACTCAAAATTAACCTTGGTGAATCATAAAAGGGATTTTATATAAAATATCTGCCCTAAAATGCAAAAAGATCATCAAAAAACTTTGAGCCTCACCATCATGAGGAGTCTAGTAAGACAAATGTCACCTCCTTGCTGCTAAAGCAAATCACTCATTTCGCTAATGACCTCTTTGCTTTAAACCTTGACATATTAAATCTTATGATTTAAACCATTGATTTTGCAATCTAAATGTTAAACCTTAACCCATTTTTGTTAGTTTTTTGTCTCCTTACTATCAATTGTCACTTGGAGTAGTGCACAAAGTAATGTAAGTATGCACGTTCACAAATTAAGAATGAATAACTCCAAAGTCCAAGCCTTTGTGATGTGCATAATACTATTGGTGCACACTTTAGACTTTGGTCTTTGCTACAAGTTACAAAATATAGATTCATGGCAATGTGGTTGTTGGCACATGGATGATGATGCTTGATTTTTAATGTGCAATTGTGTGTTGTTTTGTTGATTTGGCCAATTGACTTGAAAGGTAAATATCATTGAAGAAATCCAATTGTTGTTTGCAAGTTGACGATGAAACGTCGC
>Ga0116229_10012174_pt1 | contig 12466 bp, 10 predicted proteins | sample S1TSphgellanicum_3_FD_87313 | JGI IMG/M metagenome (GOLD analysis project Ga0116229, IMG submission 87313) | Host-associated microbial communities from peat moss isolated from Minnesota, USA - S1T2_Fc - Sphagnum magellanicum MG | ecosystem: Host-associated > Plants > Peat moss > Unclassified...
CCTTTCACTCCAAGAGATAATTACCAGGATAAAGCTTCAAATAATACACCAGCCGTTTAACAAGAAGATTCAATACTCTTCTGGTTGATAGAAAACTGTTATAAGGGGATATGCTCTCACCTTGGAAACCACGCCAAAAGCCTATCAGACCTGCAGGAAGAACCTCAACTTGTTCGAAAAGTCTGCGTGCTCGGGCAGGAACAAGTCCGCAACTTCCTGTAGCACTTCATCTCGGGTCTTCTCACCCTTGGCGCGCTTATTGCAGATCGCAAGGAACGCATCGTACACATTTTCTTAGTTTCTCTCCTGGAAGCGGGCTTTGATTCTGCCCACCAAGTCCTGGGCTTGATCAAAGGCTTCGCCTGTTGTAAACTGCATATTCCGTAACTTCTCCTTCTCCGCACGATGCTTTGGTTCCACTTCTCGCCGCAGGCTGTCCCCGTGGTCTAGTGGAAGGAAGTTGGCAAATGTCAAGAGGAGCCACCACTTGCCATCAAGGAGCTCCTTCACACACTCCACCCAATCAGCAGTGTCGATACTCTTTTCCTGGAAACCAGTGGCAGCCCCAAGGAACTGCAGGTAAGTGTTCTTAGTCCCCACATCGTGCCTGAACCTCTGCTCCACGCCTTGTAAGAAGGTCTCCACGTATTTCGCATACTTCTCTGCGCTCCAATTATTCATGTCCGAGTAGGCTGGGCAGGAAAGGATAAGCTGATGAGCCATATTTCGTGATGTTGTTGTAATTTTGGATTAAAGAGTTGAAATCACGCGGTTGAGAAAAAAAATGCTGCGTTCTATAAGCTGTGCTTGTTTCCAACTGTAAACTAGATGCCTGAAAGTAAACCCATGCACAAAGACGAAGAAAAAGATGACGCATGTGTCTGAACCTCTCACTCTGCTTGCTTCCTACTGTGAACCAGGTGCATGAACAACACATGCACAACGAGGAAGAAGAAAAAGACAATGCACGTCCAAAGCTCCAGCGCTTGCATCCAAACTGTAAGCTAGGCTAGCTGCGTAGAGAGAGATTCATGAGCAAAGATGGAAGTACTGAAATGAATGAGTGTGAAGATGCTCTTTCATACTTTTCCATTTCCTTCCACAACACGCTATACCTGAGTGGCGGTTCGCAACATGTATTGGGACCACCCATGTATGATAGAGACATACCTAAATTTTCAAAAAGGGCTGCTGGATTGAAAGGAGGCTGCACCTTTTAGCCCTAATTAGACTACCTAGAAAGAGGACCTAGGCTCTTTGGTGGCTACCACAAAAACTTGTCTAGAGCTTCATGTGTATAAATACAACAAATTTTCTGATATCCTAAATTGCCCTATTTTTATTTTTCTCTTTTTTAGGGGTAGTTATTGCAATTATGCTTGAATTCATTTCTTATATACCTAAGTGTGAATATTCTAAAGATGGGAGATCTTTATATTGAGAACTTATTTATTCTCCAAAAAAAACACCACCATGCCAAACTCCCTCCAAAAGGAGGCTAAAAGACTGTGTGACTGTATATGCACATAGGTAGGGATACTTAATCTTGGCATGAGTTTGGTGATAAAAAACCCAGTAAAGCATTGATAAATTTACTGGTGTGATGTTCATCCATGCCTCATTCAGTGTTATATGCTGGCTGTCATGAGGGTATGCAATGTTTGTGGTTATTATTAAAGCATGTTTAATTGTTAAGAGCTGATGTTTTGGAGAATTGATGATGGTGATTAATTATATGACATCATGGTTATGAGTGTTTGCAAAGCAAACTGAACGGGGCATAATAGTTAATAGTCTGTGAAGGTCAGGAAAGACAGGTTTCAAATATTCAAAGAATTTTCCTAGTTTATTTCAAGGGCACCTTATGTCCTTGATTTGCCCTCAAGCAAAAGAAAAAGATAGATCTTACACCTACTCCTTAAGAGTGGGAGTGATCTTATACTTAAGATTTAAAAAGGTGTAAAATCCTTCACATTCTTAAGGTGTAGGTGTAAGAACTCCATCCCTCCTAGCTATTTTAGGTTCATGATAACATTTGCTAGTTCTTTACAAAGGTTAAAGCACATGGGTGGGAAGAATCCGAAAATTGTTGAAAAAACTCAGCTACTGCCACAATGTTCAGGCCTCTTATTTTTGGGAATGCTACCACCATCTTGGGCTTTATCTTGCACATAGTTAGGAACACCCAAATGCATAATAGAAAGACATCTAAGTGGCATGTTTTTTCTGTGATCGAAGAACCACATCTAAAAGAATTGCGCTAATTTTTAATTATACAACAAGATTCAATGCGCTTCATATGTAATACATAGTCAAGAGGCCATGCAAATAGTGATTCTTTTGCTTGGCCATAAGTATAGTTTGCAAAGGATTCACTACAAGAAATTTGAAAAAATATGATTCGTTTTATGACTAGTTATTTTTTAGTCATAAAGGACAATGATACAACTATAAAATAAATTAGGTAGCCTAGGCAACCTAGCTTAGGTTAAATATGGTAAACAATTTAAGATACCTAATTAGCATAACCTAAAATCATACCTAAGGACCTTAAGAAGCATTAGGATGCCTAACAAGCCTGGTTTAAATAGGTAGTTCCTTAGATTTTATCACCTTCACATTAGGGAAAAAACTCCTTACCATTGCAAAATAGCATTATAATACATAATTTTCTTAATCTATATAAATATCATAACATGTACCTACTTTAACGTCTACCTAGGAAATATCTAGGAATTAACTATGTTCATCTAAATTAACCTAAGGACTACATAAGTTTACCTAGATAACCTAAGAGTTACATAAACATACTTAAAAATTACCTAGGGATTACCTAAAACTACCTAGGTCTATCGTAAGACTTATTAAGGCTTACCTAAATTACTCACAACTTACAAGTAGGGATATTTCAACTTTTATGAATGAAAAATAATCAATTCATTTTTTTCAATTCATTTTTTTTAAAACATTATCATGTATTTAAAGTTATATGAAATTTTTTGGGACTAATAGATTTCACACATAAAATAAATAGTTGCATTTTCTAACTATGTTTATTTTTGAAATCATTGAAGACCTTTAATCATTTTTGTTTTTAATTGCAGGGTGAAAGCATGGTCAAGTGGCACAATAGTAACATTTGAAAGTCCATAATCTAACACTAATGAATTTTTTTTCACACTTTTAATAATTATAAAACCATAAATCCTATAATTATGGATAAGCCCAACCTATGAATATCCTTAAACATGTGATTGATCAAAAAATCCATGCAAAAGATTAAAATTTTTAATGTGAAATGGACTTTTATGGAAAAAATTTACAACAATCATGTCGTTTAAAACTTTTAAAAATTATATATGTATAATATATATATATATTAGGAATGCACTTCATTAATAGTTTTTTCATTTGATAATGTTTTTTTTTAAATTTTTAATTTAACATTACTGTGACATATTTTTTGAGTCCACATTTTTAATTTTTTCTATTCAATAGACATAATGTTATCATTTCAAAATTCCATTACAAGTCCATAATTGTCTTAGAATTCGTCCAAAAAATTATGATGATTCCCATTAAAGTCTATGACAACATGAATTATTAAAAAATTAACAATGTTAATTTTGAATATGGCTTTAAATTTTACTTTTGTATGTAATGCAAAAAAACTACATGTTTGATAATCCAAACTATCCACCTATTCATGCTTTCACCCTACATAGGACAAAAGTTTTTGTAATGGGTGCTAGTCTTTTAGTGTGACCCAAAAATATTCTCCTAACTATCAACTTTTGTAATTTTTTAGGTGAAAAATACCATAGATAACCATTTCAAAATGATTATAACATTGTTTTAAATGGAAAATGTTTTCACTTGCACAATAAAAAAATCATGATCATTTCAAAAGGTGAATTAAATGCAATTGATAAATTTGCATGGTATTTTATGTTTAACATCCAAAATAACTCACCTTCATTACATTACATGAAAATATTATGTTATATAAACCATTTTGTGCAATAAATTAGGCCATGAATAGATAACATATGTGTGCATCTTTTGATATGTGCATTGGCCCCAAAGGGATCAACAACAACCCATTAGGATGTTTGCAACTTGACTTATAAATTGAAAAAATTGTGCACCTTTCAAATCACTTTGTTTTTGTAGTCTATGACATTGTGTCACCTCTCTATCTATTCAAAATGATTTGTACTAGAGCCCTATAAAGTTTTCAAATAAAACATTTAATGATCAAGTGGCATAATGATCAATTTGTTGATTTTCCTTATTCCTCATTGAATACTATGAATACACCAACAAGAATACAAGGAAATGATTGGGCTCAAATTTGCATTTTTTATCCTTTTTAGCAACATGTGCATGCATGAACGTTATAACCAAAGATGCAAATTTGATTAAGATTAGACTTCATTCATGATCTTTATAGTATTAACAATTGCACATGGGTTAAATGCAACATAACAAGTTTGCAACTTATAAAAGGGTGAAAACACATTACGGGTGAACAAATTTTCACCAAAAAAGGTGATGTGTAACTAGAATCATAGTACATAGTAAGTTTAAATTTTGATAGCATCATTTGACAATTCTATGTAATCAAATTTAAGCCAAGCTAGAATGTGCACAACAACATTTTGGAATTCATTTCACTTACAATCAAAATTAATCTCAATCCAATGGTTAGATGAAGAGGATTAAATAAAGTCAGTGTATATAATGTGCAAATTTTCATCGGCCATAGGGCTTCATGTTTGTGGTTCATAAAACATTATTAAACAAAAGAAATCTGAAAAAATAATGCAAAGTCCAACTATAAAATCTCTTTCTCTTTCATTTGGTATTGGTTTTTTCTTTAAATACATAAAATATTTAACCTTTATTGTTGGAAAAAATATTTAAAATATATTTTTAATGAAGTTTCAACCAAAAAATTTAACTTCCAGATGGCCTTAAATTCAATTGATGTATACCAATAATATTGATCACAAAATTTCACAAAAAAATTCCACCCACAACCCTAATTTTGAAATATGTATGCAATTTTTCAAACTTTGTGATGAGTATTATTTCATCACAAATATATTTCATATATGTTGAAATTCATCAATGTTTGTTGGAGTTTTCTTTTTAATTGATTGTCTTATGTTTAAATCTAATCCAACATACTTCAAACAAACAAAAATAATCCAAGATGTGATGTTTATACTTTTTAAAAAAAACCAAATGCAAAATGCAGTACTAGTACTAGTATACTTATGACTACAGTTTTTTGGGGGTGTAATGTGTTTTTACCCAAAGGTCACTTGAACCATCTTTGACCCCTTTGGCAACTACTATATTTGGTGCCTTTTTCTCCACTATCAAACATTCTTAAACTAGAAAAAATGACCTTTGTCAATTATAACAATTACAAAGAGAAGATTTTTCCTAGAACTGAAAACATACAAAACATCTATGATCTTTTTTATTACACCATTGTAGGTTTTAAGTTTTGCATGACCTTTTCCAACCACATTGTGAAAGCCTATTCCTCCTATTGCTCTAATGTTAGACAAGTTAGGGGTTTTCTAAACATCATGGAAAGGTTTGGGTTGTTAATAACATGATTATTGGTTCCCAAATCTACATACTAGTCATCTTTTGTGTCTTCTACAACCAAGGTTTCTCCATCAATATCCAAGTTGTCCATTACAACCATGAAAAGCTCTTATGTGCCTTCAAAATAATCGTTGGCCTCCTTGATCTCTTAGTCATTTCTATCTTCAACTAAATTTGTTTGTTGTCGGGCGTGAATTTTGAACACCTCCTCATAAGGTCCTAAACAAGTTTTGGACCAATGTCCAAACCTACCACAACAATTACAATTAAAAGACATTTTTTTGTTTGTGACTATCTTTGTGAATGCACAATTCTCTCCATCTAATTGTTTGTATGAATGGTGAAAATTCCAATAGTAATCAACAAGCTTCATTGTTTTTCGATTTGCTTTGTAGTTCTTTTCCATTTCTTTCATGTTAGAGACCTTTGGTTTCCATGGTTGGAAGATCCTTTTGGTTTAAAACTACTTAAACAATGTAATGTTCATAGGTCTCTAGCAAAAAGTTCAGTGCCATTTGAACCATGATCTTGTCATTTTTTTATTTTCTTAAATAGGACAATTGGTTGAACAAATTTATGAAAGTCTCAAGGAAGTTTTCCATGAGAGTATCTTCAATGCATTTTGAGATTTGCAAGCTTGCTACGTTTAATGAAAAGTCTTCTAAACGAAATTTTGACTTCAAAAATATTTGTAGGAGTGTCCCAAACTTCTTTGGGCTCTATTAGATGTTAAATATATGGAATAATTTTATTTGAAACATATAAATTAATGATTGTGAATGTAATTTTTTTTAAAATTGCATTTATTTAACTAGAATTAACAACTATAATTGACTCAACATGATCCAACAAGTCTTCTTTGAGCAAAAAAAAAAAACTTGGAACTACCATACATTATAATTTGATTGGCCAACTAGGTTTTTTGGCTCTAATGAAAAATGATTTCCAACAATGTGTGCCATGGAAGTATAAAATAAAATAAAAATTCTACTTTAGTCTCTTCCCACAAAGAATTTTCATGGAATTAAGCTACACACCCAAAATTTCTTTTGTTTGACCAATGATATAATCACAAACACAATATAATCCTAGTAGAACAATGCTTCACACTTGAAGCATTTCTACACTATAAGAAATTTGCATATTAATGATTGGTATTTTTGGTTGTATATGATTATTTTCAATCATAAATGCCACATGTGACTTGTTATAATGTCTAGTTGCCTTAAACAAGTCACATAAAATTTAAGTCACAAAAGACATGAGATGGCACATAGTCACAACAATAATCACATAAATGTGTGATCAACATGAACTTTTCATCCAACTAACATCCAACCAACATGACACAATCATTTATAATTAGTTTTTGCAACTAAAATGTGTAGTTGCATATGCCTATATGGTATGGCAAATTGTGACTAAAATGTGTAATCACATATGATTTATTAAAAACTAAGATACATACACATGGTGAAAATTTGTCCACCATTGGGATAAAAATTATCCATGACATGTACACATGGCATTAAATAATAATTTAAAAACTAATCTATATAATAAAAATAGTGTAATCATGATAGCTACTTAGTTTAGGTTAAATAGGTAGGTAAATAGGCTTAGTATAGGTAAGTGGGTGTAGGTCACATGTTTAAGTAAATAAGTAGGTAGAAAGGAGATTCCTAGATTTTTTTTGTTCATGATCACAAGTTTTTTTTTTCGCCTTATCCAAAATGGCACATGCATTTTGTATGTCTATAGTGCATACCATGAATAGTCCATTTTTCAACTAGTTATATACTTTACAAAATTGAACTAAATGTAAACAAAGGATATTGGAGAAATTCTAATAGAAAAGAAGCATTACAACACTATGTAACACTTACATCCTTCATCTTGTCCACAAAAACATTCTCACATATTCACACAATAAAATATTTACTATTTCACCCACCTACATACTATCTATTACATAACTTACCTAATTAATTTATTACCTTTCTACCTTATGTTATTCTCAACTATTTAAAATTATTCCAACTTAAATTATTATAGGCTATTATAGGCTATTGTAAATTATTCCATCATAATCTAAATTTTTAGGTTATTTTACTTGATGTTATTTTCAACTATCATAGAATCTTTTAGGTTATTTTCAGTTATTCCACCTTAAGTTACTTTTAGTTTTTTAAGGCTATTCCACTGTAAATTATTTTAAGTTACTTCATCCTAGGTTATTTTTGAATATTATAGGTTAGTGCAGTTTAGGTTATTTTAAGTTATTTTACCTTAATAAATTATTTTTGGTTAATCCACTTAAGGTTATCCTAAATTATTCTACCTTAATTTATTCTTAGTTATTTTAGGTTACTTCACCCTTTATAATTTTAGGTTATTCTCAACTATGTTATGTTATTCAACCTTAAGTTATTTTGAATTTTTTTGATTATTTTAGGTTATTCCATCCTAACCTACTTAAGCTATTTAAGGTAATTCCACACTTAAATATGTTATTTTAAATTATTGTAACCTAATGTTTTTGCTTATTCTGCCCTATGTTATTTTTAACTATTTTACACTATCCCACCTTAAGCCATTTTAAGCTATTATTTTACCTTAAGTTATTTTCAATTATTCTAGAATATATTACCTCAAAGTGTATTAAGTTAATTAACCTACATTATGTTAGTATATTATGTTATAGCCTATTATAAGTTATTATGTACCTTAGATTATTCTATGTTAGTAATTAACGTTATGTTATTTTAGGCTATTCCACCTTATGATATTTTCAGCCGTTTTAATTTATTTTACCCTTGAACTAGGTTAAATTGTGTGGTTAAAACATTTAATGTTACAATTATTTCCTCATGTGTAATCCCTTTTCCAAAATTATTTTCAAACACAATTTTGCTTAAATTGGTGGAGAAAATTAAGTAAACATATGTTTTACCTTTGCTAAATGATTGTAGTTGTGCTACCGTTAGTTTTGATTTGTGGATGTCCAAGGATGCACATGATGTGTTTATCTTGGTCATAATTTTGTTGGGATCTTATTAGAAACCAAAACATGCTACTTTTGGTTTATTTGAAACTACTAAAACTACAAGACAAGCATTGGGTAAAAATTTTATTGAACTTGTAGATGAATATGGCTTGAAAAATAACATTATAACACATGTGAAGGGTGAGGGTTCAAATTTAAATACATTGACCAATACTTTGAAGTTTGTTGTTAAATGTGAAACTTTAGGTTTGAAAAAAAGTTTTCAAGGAACCTATTTCAGTCATGTTTTTTCCAAAGCATGCCAATATGTCAAAATTGATGACAAAGTTTGTAAGAACTTGAAATATGTGTCTATTAAATCTACCTAAACATATTTGTAGAAATGCATTACTTGGCCAAAGAAATTTGGTAAAGGTCGTCAAGAATGGAACAGAGCTTGCATTGAAGTTGGTTTGACACCTAGGAAACTAAACACTCTAGTGAAAACAAGGTTAGTTTGGTTTTCAAACATTTAGTTTTTTGCTCCATTTTTGCAAGTCTATTGTTTTTAGGTTATTTTAATTATAAATTTTCTTTACACATCCTTGATCTATTTCTACAAGTTTGCAAGTAAAATCATCCTATTTCAAGAGGCATTACAATCCAAGGCAACAATTATCCTATTTTATAGTCAACAAATTGTAGTGAGGGTTACTGGTCGTGTCCCTCCACTTTTAACTTCGCACATATTTCAAATAATTGTTAATGTTTTGTCTTCAGTTGTAAGTGCTTGTGTGTTGAACCAATTTCATGGGCATTGGTTATTTTCTAGTGTTTTGAATGTAACAATCACAATGAACTTGAAACTTAAAAAAGAATATGAAATTTCACTTAACTTGCAAGATTTAATTGATGATGATTATATTGTAGCCCATGAATTATCATTGTTTGCATCTAACATTAGAAGAAAAGTATGTGGCGTTTTAGATGGTTTTTCTTTCATTCTTTAAGAAATATGAAAGAAACAAAACACATAACATGTTGTTTTTAACATTAGACCCTAGATTTAAAAGTTTGAGGTTGGTTTCATCTTTTATTGGTTGAAAGCAAGTTATTTCTATTGTGAAAGAGTATGACCAATGATCTTTATTTCCTATGCTTTTGAGATGTTATCACATTTTTCACCTTATGGTAGAATTTAGACTTGTGGCAAATATGCAAACTGATGAAGAAAGTAGCTTGGACATTTTTGAGACGTTTGCTGGAACCAATGAGCCAACAAAGGAGGTGGTGAACAAGGAGTTATTGATGTTTAGAATGTTGCAAGTGGATGTCAAAGACATTAAATGTCCTTTAGAGTGGTGGGTGAAACACGAATCTCTATTTCGAATTGTGGCATTTCTTGCTCATCAAATTCTTGGCATTATTAGCTTTCAAATAATTTTTTTTTTTCATTGGTTGAAATTCTTACAAATTTGAAGAGATGTCACTTACAATTAGATAATTTAAATAAGATAATTTTTTTTAGTAAAAAATGGCCTAGTGATCCCAGGGTGGGTTGTAGTTCAACTTATAGTTTAATAGAGTTGATTGAAGCTAATCTTGCCTTAGAGGAAGAATTAGAACAATATGAAGGTGAATTTGAGCAAGATGAACTTTTGGACTTGTAATTTGTAAAATATTTTTGAGAAAAAATTGTTTATCTTTCTATCTGGATTGCTAGGTTGTCCGATACATATTAATGGTGATGAATATCCAATCATACTGAAATCCGGCGTTATATATATATATATCATATCTTTAAAGGATATTACAATTGATTTTTAAATAATAATAATAATAACTAGAACCAACGGATAACAAATAGGCGGATAATTGGAATCGACAAATATTAAAAAAAGTTATATTCACCCAACATTGGTAATTTTTTTATTTAAGATAAGAGATATTAAAATTTGAGTAAATTTTTATTAGAAATTTTATAAAAAATACAATAACTAATTGTGAAAGGGGAAATTAGTTGGGTAACAAGTTCACATTTGGACCAATAGCATAGACCGCACTAGCTTTTATGATGCTCAATGTAGATATAAAGTTAGATAGTCCCCAACTCCCAACCCATCATACTTAAAAAAACTAAGAAATTTTCACATTTTCTGTAGATGTTTAATATTCTAACAAGGTCCAACTTTTAATAGGTATTTCTAACCCCCATAACCCCTAAAATTCACATGGGTCTGAAATTTCAACAATTTTTAATGTTAAATTAATAGGTTGAAAATGGGTCTTAACTTCCAAGAAGGTTTGTTAAAGCTTAAAGAAGCCCAAAGTTCCATCCAACATTTTTTTTCCTAGCAAATGTTTGCCACTTGGCAACCCCAAAAAATGGGTTGCGACTCATACAAAGGATATTTTTGGAAAAAATCCCCCAAAGTTGCCATAATTTGAGGGAATTCTAATTGAAATCACCATATTTAGGCCATAGGTTTTAGCATGTCACTAAAATATAGCAAGGTTGAAAAAGAATTCAACTTTCCTTTTTGAATTGCAGTCAAATTTGGCTCAATCCTCTAGTGGATGATTCACATACAACTACCTCACAAAATTGATCAAAATAAAAGCCCCACCTAACATTTATAAAAAACCAAGTAATTCCTACATTTAAAGTAATAAAAAAAAATTCTCGTAGTTGTTATAATATTTCCTCTATACAATTGTTCATTGGAGGACTTGAATCATTGTTGGTTAAAGAGGAAAAGGTTTGCTAGATGTTGCGTGATGGGTCTCATTGTGAAGGAAAGACTTAGTGTTTTAAGAATATTGTTGTGTACAAGGTTTTTCATAAAGGAAAGATGGTGTTGGATCTTGGAAGCCATGTTCATGGATTGTGTTCATCAATATGCAAGCTTGAGATTTTATGCATTTATATATTTGTGCATCTTGGCAATGGTGCAACAAGAACAAAAAACATAATTGAGCAAGGCAAGTAATCATGTCTTTTTGAGCCAAGTGGTGGTGTAGCCTAGGAGGGGTTCAAAACTATGAGGATCAAATTTTTATTAATCCTTTCTAACACATAGGTAGTCTATCAAACATATTTCAAAACAACACATGCAATATTCATCATTCACATGATTTCCAACATGAGACTTTACACTCTTTTGGGATAGGATCACCTACATGTCTAAAGTCGAATCTTTATATGAAAACTACACCCCAAAGGAGTTCATCACAGGTGCATACAAATTCTCCTTCATGGGGATCAATCACCAAAGACTATAAAGTTTACACTATGATATTACAATAATCTCCACATTTTATTTCTTCAAAGATTCCTATCCACATAGGATATTTCTACAAGTTTTAATCCACCTAACAACATGAAATTATTGAATGCAAATTATCCCCCAAAAGCTCCAATCTCTAATCCTTATATACTTGAAGGAAAGAAATGTATGAATAATTAATCACATTCATTTACAGTTATTCCCCATGTATCAAACCAATCATCAAGTGCCACTTATAATTTTCCATCCTCCTATTAATAGATTCTACATTATTGAGAATCTAAGATTTGATCAAGTCTACATACTTGACCTCCATTATTACTAACCCAAAATAGTTACTTAAATTATTCATAATCAACCCTTATGCTCTTAGTCAAAAGATTCTCTTTGTAAGGCCCATGAGGTTCATTATTTTATTCCCTATTTTTATCTATATTGTTATCCCAACACACTACTAGGAAAGTGTGGTGTAGTTCACTAGGCTATTTCACTGTGCAACCATAAAAGTGAATTAAGTTCACTATAATTCCACTGCCCTTACCTTCATTGGTGAAAATGGTTCACTATA
>Ga0116229_10012175_pt1 | contig 12466 bp, 8 predicted proteins | sample S1TSphgellanicum_3_FD_87313 | JGI IMG/M metagenome (GOLD analysis project Ga0116229, IMG submission 87313) | Host-associated microbial communities from peat moss isolated from Minnesota, USA - S1T2_Fc - Sphagnum magellanicum MG | ecosystem: Host-associated > Plants > Peat moss > Unclassified...
AAAGGCTGATTCAACTATTAATAATCACTACTTGGAGGCTTATAAGCATTCCAATCATTAGTACTAAAGAAAATTACGGAACTAAGGCTTAACTAATTATTGAGCTATAATCCATGGCTCACAAGAGGCTTGATGGAAAAGCTTAGTGCATAACAGAACAAGAGAACGCTTGGGTGTGACAGAATTTTTGGGGAAAAGAAGAAGCTCGATGAAGGGAAGTGTGAGATTTATTTTTTTCCAGGAAGACTAGAGAGCTCGGGGGAGATAGAGGAGGAAATGATTTGTGGGAGCATAGAGTAGCTTGGCAGAAGGTTAGAACTTTCCGTTGCGCCTGATAATCGATCAAGTTACTGCAGAAGAATTGGAGAGAGAGGGAGAGTAGACGGCACTGGGAATCTGGTGTTTCAGTGAACATTTGATGCGGAAGTGAACTTGTGCTTTCGGGGATGTACATACTCTGCAAATGTAATGAAAGAATTTCCTGACTGGCGTCTGTGTGATTGGACAAAACTTGATCTGTTGTTGTGTAGAATGCAAGGCAGTTGTATGTCTTTGGGTCTTGTGATGTTCGTCTAAAAGAATGAGTAGGTAGTGAGGAGTGTTGTGTAAGATCGAAGGTCTGAATCGTATGTAAGCATTACAGGAGAACATGGGCGTCTAGGTTCATTGAGGGCGGCCAGTGTGCTGTGTGTTTTCGGACCCTCTCTTTTTCGGTTACATGGCAGCCTAAACCCAAATCTCTACATTCAATACATTTTTAAAGCAAATAGGTCTAAGACAAAGTCATGTATTTAAAAGCTTACCTTTTGGTTCTTGCGAACACACACATTCAACAATCAATTACCTCCTTTCTACAAATCATTAATGTTTTATCCTTATGATGAAGAATCAACTTCATCACCCACTTCAAACTCTGATGTTGAGCTAAAACATTGCTCACCACTTGAATGTCTTTCATTGCTTAAAGATGCACATTCATGCAGAGAGGCTTATAAGTTTTGTTTGCATCGCAAATTATGTCGTGGGTTTTGTTTTGACCCCTCATTGCCTTGGAAGGTTTTTTTGTCTTTACCTTCTTAGGAATTTTATGCACTCTACATTTGCACAAGATTTTTTTTTTTAAAAAAAAACATGGACCTCTAACTTCTTCACATTTTCTCCTTCACCAACATTGTCATTAAACATACAAATAAGTCTGAAACAAACACATGTGATGAAAGTTAAGAGAAGTACCTTGGGAATACGAGCAAGTTCAAAAATAGTAAGAAAGCTATATTTGCAACAATGTTCACAGCCTTTTTTTTTTTCATACTCGATGAGTTCATTCGATGTGTCTACACCTGTGACATTATTTGCCATTGAAACTGCACGAGACCACAATCATTTGAAACTATGTCACTTATCTTTAGATGCATCTCCAATGTTCATCTAGTTGTGTCCATCATCTTGCCAATTTCACATCCATCTAATGAACTACATACTCAAGGTTAGGATGAAAGTGGATGAACATTTTCAAGTGTAGGGAAGCAATGAAAGTGGAATGATTGATGAGTTGTCATGGAAAAAACCTAAAGAAAGAAAATGACTTAATTCATGAAAAGACTAGGAACCAAAACTTTTTGTAAAGCGCATTTGTTTGTGCATTGTTGTGCACATCATAGAGCATCTCGTCAATAAAATGATGGCGCCTTTTTTTGTCGAGCATCACAACCAATCAACCCAATGATCCAATGTGCCCAATGACAACAAATGTATGACTTGTAAGACTACTCTTCAACTTCATTTATATTCTTTATTTTTGTTTGCATTATGCTCCAATTTGTGCCCCTTCCAGGCCTACATGTAAGAAGATGTTGGTAACTCTTGTAGTTTAGGGTGTCATAGATTACAACTTTGATTAAGATTGTAGTGATGTTTTTAATCCTCTCCCTTGTATCATTCTAAAACAAACTCATGGCAACAAATGCTAGTTATGTTACACGCATTGGGCTTTGGTGGTTATAAGTAAATATTGGATGTTTGTATGTGAGGCTTAAAAATGAGTGTTGGATTAATCTGTAGTTAAGCAAAAGTTTGCATTAAACGATCTACATTTCAATCAAAGGTGTGCACACTAAACTTGTAGTTCTATGGCAACTGTACATATTATTTTCATTGTAAAAGGATATGCCTCCAATTGAAGCAAACCAAACTGCAAAGGCAATGTCTAATTACAAAATAGGCATGAGATTTTTTTATGTATGGGTATGGAACTGCCTTTCAGTTGTTTGCCACAAACCATCTTTCTTTGTTTTAATTATCTACTAGAAACCATTTTCTTGTTATCATGCATGTAAAGCAACTAAAAGCATCACTTCATCACCTCTTTGTGGCAAAGTTGATGATTTTCATAGATGTTTGTAAACATGAAGGCCATTGTATAGTAAGAAATCAACATGTCGACATTGTTTGATCTAATGTGCAGGTTAATAACCTTTACAATGTGAATATTGAAACGTTCGGGAAGGTGGGACTATTATTCTTCTTATTTGTTAGTTGTAAAAGTTTGATTTATTGGGTGGTCAATAAATGTCATCATTAGAAATTGCAAAAATAAATCATAACATGTAAAATTTATCTCTTTGTTGGTTTCCATTTCAAATCATGGATCATGCATTGTCATGGGTAGGGTAATACATATTTGTTAAATTGACATATAAGATATCAATATCTAATCAAGAATATGTCCATGTATGTGCTAAGCATATGTCCTAACTTTGAGTCTTCCTGGCTTGCTTACTTTCTTTGGTTATTGTTGTTGCCTAACATGCTCAAAGAGAAAAACATTACTACAGCTCACAAGAGAATAAGTGATGCAATGTGGGAGACTTTGAGTAGGTGCCGGTATGGAAATGAATCTCTGGCTTAGGTAGATGACAAGGCAAAAACAGATGGCAAGGAGTTATTCATTCCACCACAAAGTCTTGATAGAGGTGATCAATTTGTCAAAGTTGATTACAAATCCGAAAAAAAATTACTTCTTTGCAAGTTTTAGGGTATTTTCATGTCGTTATTTAACAACTTATAGAACATTGCCACCTTAGTGAGAACTTAAGTTTGCCCAAAGCACCATCCAAAGTCAAGGATGTGAAGCAAAACGACAATTGAAGCAAACTAACAATTGTAAGAATAAACATAAGGCTAGGGCTAATTTTCATCATCCATTGTTCTTGTTAGACGTTGATATCTTGGAATTCAAAGCTAGGAAATGGATGATTTGAAAACAATGATCCAAATGGTAAAGCACGACAAACATTTTTGGATGGAATTGACCATGATAATGGTTGGGGTATCAACATGTATGTGAAAGTTGGGAGTTTAGCTACATGGCAATTATTGACCATGTTGGATTACGAGACCAAACATCTTTCATGAATTTATAAGGGCTTGACAACTATTGCCATGTTATATTGGATTGGATTACTATTCTTATATCTACTTATAAATATTTGAAGTTGCAAACATTAGTGAACTATGTGTCTTATTACTAAAGTGGCAAAAGTTCATCATAGTGGCTAAATGTTTTTGTAGGGGTGTCTTTTACACTAATCTATGTTTGGTGATGTAATTCAAGTTGAAAATTGATAAATCAAACGTAGATATCCATTGCTCTTGGCCATTGTGTAATCAATCCATCACATTGTCCATGATAAAATAAAAAAATTACTATTTGGTTTACTTTGTATTCTAAACTAACGTTAATATAACCAAATGGCCTAGAACTCCAACACGCCCCTCTACCCTTCAAAGTGTTATGAGCTAAGGAGCGTGCCCCGACTCCTCTTTCTTCCGTTGTATTCTACTTGGACTCACATTTGAGTATTTCGAGGAGTTGGGAGTGCATCAGGCACGTTCCCTAGCTCATAACACTTTGAAGGGTAGAGGGGCGTGTTGGAGCTCTGAGATGGGACTAGGAAGAATTGACAAGTTTCACTCACTCACACGGGCCTGCACACAACCCACACAAAGCAGTTAGTGCATAATTGGAACACCTTTGGCGCTAGGACAAGCCACGGGCAACACGGACACACTAGATTCACCACGGCCTAGATTTTGGGGGAAGCCACCACCTTCCCCTTTATAGTATACTCTGTGGTTGGCCACGAAGCCTACATCCAAATGGTTTTTCTCTCCCAGGACTCCTGAGTGGGAGTCTCGAAATTGCACCGGTTGGGATTCCCGCGACTTTGGATCCCCATAACTTTGCGAGCATACCTCGTATCGAGATGCAGTCTAAAATAAAGTTGTAACTGTCGTCAAGAGCTTTCCAATGATATGTCGCACGCCCTCTGCAGCCAAGTAAGTGGGGTCGATTCTTGACTTTTTCTGGTCGGGAGTAAAACTGGCAGTTTGATTCCCGACCCTTCTTTTGGCCATAACTTGTGTTTTGGATGTTCAAATGAGCAATGCGAGCCCATTTTTGACATTTGAGTTTCAAGAACTTTTCAATGATATAAAGAACGCCACAAGCCATTAAGTTTTGACCACTGAAATTGCTTTCTGAAGTTTCGGGAGTCCATCGGAACTTCATCACCCAAAGTTGCCTTGGGAGTGTGAGGGTTCACTCCCTCACACTTTCTCACACTCTCGGGAGTATATGATGTGATTCCCGGACTTCTTTTTGGCCCGCACCCTTGCGACCTTTTTGCCTTGACTCCCGGGCTTCCTCTTGGTTCGCAACCTTGTAACCCTTTTGCCTTGGTTGCGAGCCCAAAGTTAGGGTTACGATAGCTACCCTTTTGGTTTTTGTTGATGGAGATGAGAATTTAGTCATGGCAGATGATGTTGCTACACCCCTCAAATCTTGTAGTTTCACTAGTAAAAAAGGAAGAGCTTGAAGAAGCATCGCTTGACTCATTGTCTCTCAATGGTCGTGCGAAGAAGAATCATCCCAAAGAATGGTGCGTACTCAAATTGATCGTTCGGCATGGGATCATCGATTATCTCCTAACCCACATGCCTGAACAATCTATTTAGAATTTGTTCATGCTTGTGGAGCTGCAACAAAAAGGTTTAAAGAATGGCAATGTGAAAACGACGGTGTTCGTTTTCATTGTCGAACTTGGGTTCCTGGTGATGGCCATTATTGTTGGCTACGAGGCCCAGTCAACCCCCTTTCCATGGAGCATCGAATCAAATACGTAGCTCGCACCATTCATCGCATTTTGGAGTTTTTGCAATTGTGATCTATCCCCTTAAAGTTGTTTACTAAGTTGTAATTCACCTAAGGCCACTCAGGTGAAAATGTTAATACCTAAGTTTGATTTTGATTATATTTAAAAGTCTGATAGAAGTGAAGACTAAATAAAGATGTATAAGGACTACATCTTAGAAATCTTTCAAATACATCATTCGTGCCTGAAGATTATTTTACAGACTAACTTCATATTATCATGGCGAAATGTTATTGTTAATTATGGGCTTATATTCCCAATATATCAATAAATCACATCTAATTCTACATCCCCTTTCCCATCTCTACAACATAAAATGATAATGCATTAAAAAAGGTTTACTAGGTCCTAAAATTAACTAAACCTTGCATCAATTTAAATAAAAAAGTCTTCTACGCTGAAATATCCAAAGGCTAATTCAACTTTTAATAATTATTAATTGGAGGTTTATCAGGATTCAAATCATTAATACTAAGGAAAACTATGGAACTAAAGCTTAACAAATTGTGGTATTATAATCCATGACTCACATGGAGGAGACATGAAGAAAGAAGAAAGAGCAAACCACATTAGCAACCACAAAAGCAACACAACTAAATCAAAAACCACATAAGACATTTTCATATGCATGCCACATTTGTGATTTGAATGGACATAAAATGACAAATTGTCCAAAGTTTGGTGAGATGAAGAAGATGTTACATGGGAAATTAATGACAATAGTAGAGGTTCAACTTGTTGAGACACAAACAATTATTGCAAATGTGAATGTGGTGGATGTTAATGTTACCACAAAAAGTAAAGTAATTGAAGAATAGGTGTTTAAGGATAGAGAGCCAATTGAAGAAAAGAGTGTTGCTGATTGGGATAATGAAAAATGGTTAAAGAAGTCAATGGTGGAAATAATTCAATAAATTAAAAAAATACAAACCTAAACAAAAGGGCCATCCACATCCATGGAAGGATGGAACACAACTTGGTCAAGTATGCCAAATACTACTCCTGTGGAGACACATAAATCTTAGGAGGTAGTGAATTCACAAGAAAAATTGATCATAGTAAAAGAGATTTTTCTAGATATTGGTAAGTAAATGTTAAAAACAAGTTATTTGGGATAGTTATTTAAATTAACTCCTAATTTTTAAAAATATCTTTGGTAAAAGCTAAAACCAAAAAAAATTCACAATTTAAATAGAGCGACCATAGATAAACAAGTTGGTTTTTCAATACCAGAGGTAAGGACAACTATTGTAGCAATAGATAATCATATGGTGGTTATCCAAGTACAAATTAGGAAGAATATAATAGAGGATGTGTTGTTGGATGGAGGTTTTAGAATTAATATTATCACTGAACAATTGAAATTGAGGTTGGAGCTTCCAAAGCCTAAACCTGCAACATATAATTTGAGGATGGCAAATCAAACAACCACAAAACCAACAGGGTTGATCAAAGATTTAAAGATATATGTTCATGGCATTCCTTAACTACATTTATTGTACTTTAGAATAGTGTGGTAGATTTTAGTTATTCCATGTTGTTGGGAGACCGTGGTTGAGGGATGTTAAAGTGGCACATGATTGGGGGAGTAACACTATTACCATCTAAAGGAATGCAACAATCAGAACAATTATAATCACCAAACATTTGGGAGGTGAAGTAAAAAGACCATAAGTGTTACTATGTTATGATTATCAAAATGGTATCACAAATGAAGAAGAATATATCATCTTTGCTACAAAGTCAAAATTATTTTCAATGGGAACAATCAGTTTACCTAAGATAATTCAATTTGTAAAAATCACAGATGTGGAGATCATGATACAAATGTGGACTAGTATTTTATAACAGGAATTTGGAGTACATAACATAAAAAAGAAAATAGTTAGCAACATATATGAGTTAGAAGTAACTTTGGAGGATAAGATGTATTTGAAGATGTACTATAATCATCAACCAAGGAGTGTTGCAATGGATGATACTCTAGCAAAAATCAAAACATAGGAATTACATATAACTAGATGGATGTTAACTGAAGATCAACAATTGATGAAGCTAAATCAAGGAACTAATGTAGAACCATAATTAGTGAAGATTAATGCATAGCAGGATATAGGCAAGGTGTTCAATTAGAGCAACTATTGAAGGAGTTCAAAGATGTTTTGCATGGACATATAAAGATGTAAAAGGGATTCCACCAAAATTGGCATAACACATAGTTGAGTTGGACACTATACTAGCAGCACATCAAGCTAGGTACAAATTTAATCCAAACTATGCTACAATAATCAAACAAGATATAAACAAGTTGTTAACATCTATATTTATTTAATTTGTAAAGGAGGCTACATGGTCGTCACCCATTGTAGTAATACCCAAAAAAAATGGCAAAATTAAAATCTATATAGATTTCAAAAAACTAAATGCTGGCACAAAGAAGGATCCATTCCCATTACCTTTCATAAATGATGTGTTGAACACAGTAGCAGGGTATGAGGCATATTCTTTCTTAGATGGATATTCAAGATATCAGCAAATCTCTATAATTTTTCGATACATACAAAACTACATTTATTACAGACTAGGGGGCCAAAGGGCAAGTCAGTAAATCACTAGTAGTTTAGGAATTACAAAGTTGTAGACTTGCCCCTGCAAATTCTTTTACAAATGAGTGGAATGCAAAGGGTTTGCCATACTTAATAAAATATCTTGCCATTATATTTGTTAATTACCAAAGGGAGATGGTACAATATTTTAACAACAAGAATGTTATAACATTGATGAGAGTAGAAAGGGGTAGAAGGTAGATTGGGCACATATTATATTTAATAATCTATGTAGTGAATTAGATCAGTGGTATAAGTATGTCAAGGACAATAAGGGGGATAAGAAAGATACCTGTCACTTTGCTTCGGTATTAGCAAAAATCTTTTGGTATCTATTTGTGCATCAAAAGGAGAATCCACAAAAACCATTGAACTAGGGAGGAAATGTAGACAACACTGGAAAACAGAAAGAAGGCTACAATAGACTCTCCAAGAAGTGTTCTTGAGAGGAATAACATAGTTAACGAAGGAGGAATCTTATGCTCATGAGTGAAGAAGGAACAAGAGAGCATAGATGTAAGGGCATAGAAATGATGAGGGGTAGAATGGAACCATTTACAATGCTAATAGTGGTATGAGCAACTGGACAGACTACTGAAGAACCATAGATGATATCTCCACAGGAAAGACAACTGAGAGAACAAAGACATGAGGTACCACGAATGACATCTCCACATGACAAATAGTTGCGGGAGTAGAAGTAAGAAATACCACATATGACATTTCCAAAAGAGAGACAATTGAGGCAACATAGACAAGAAGTTAAGGGGGAACATGAGACAAGGTTTCCAAAGGGTGAGGAGCATTTGCACTTTGATGGGGATGTATATGAAGATTAGATGGAGACCATTGTAAGTCCACAACATTTGCAACAACAACAACGATAGACATAGGAAGGTCTATATGCTATCGGACTACAGATGGAGAGAATGGAGACATAACCTTCTTTTGTAATGTTTAGACCATCAGAACTATAGGTATTAATTACTAGACCAAGATTTGCATAAGGATTTCCATTTGAGTTTGGGCTAGGGAGTAGATTGGTGCAAGAGGTGGGATCATCTATAGAAGGATCTAAAAATCCTACAACATAAACAAGTACACCAAAGTCTATGGAGGAGGTAGCTACAAAATTAATGCAAGCAAATAAGCCAATTGAATTACTTCCGACCATGGCAATTGTGAGTTTGAATATGGGGAATTTGAATATGGAGATGAACAATCTGAAGAACAAATTAGCTATAAGGGAGAAATAAAAGGCAATACTATGGGAGGAATTAGTAAAAAGTGAGACTTCCAAAAAGGGTATAAGCATAATGTGGAAATCTAAAGGAAGAGCATGGTAGAGGCTGAACTAAAAATTAAAGTATTCATTAAGAAACTATAGGATGAAAATGAGGAGCTCAAGGGTAATTTAACACGGTTGAAGTTATAGGATGAAGAATTGCAAGATTTAAGGCAAAAGGCTAAAATTTGGGAAACCATAGAGAAAAAGTGGACAGAGGTGTTGTTGTTTCATAAACAACAACAGGAAGCTCTGGGTAGTCTAGTGAAAGCACTAACTAAGGAAAAGAAGGAGAAGGAAAGTTATGATAGATTTGGAATTGGTGAATCTAAATAATGTATCTTTATTGCAATCTGAAAAACTTAGAAGAAAGACAACAAAGGCAAAAAAAGAAAAGTTGATGGAGGAAAAGAAGGCATACTACAATATCTACAAGCACAATTGGAGATTACATAGGAATAGAGGAAGAATTTGGGCCCAACTAGTGTCAAGAAAAGGCTAGAGGATTATGAACATATGCTACAATATTATACCCTAATCAGGATAAAGAACAAGATGAAGGATTGTGAGGTATAATTTGAGGAATGGTGAGAGGTTGTAGAGGAATATTTTACAAAGGAGTTGGAGAAGAATTTGGCTTAACATAAAGCTAATGAAAGAATTTTGAAGTACAAGTTGGAAGTTTATCAAAAGAATTTTCCAGATTTTGTTTGTGGTAATCCAACAAGTACAGACACATCGAACAAGGATGAGGAGGCTGAAGCAAGGCCCATTGGAACAACTTGGGAGGAGGAAGTGCAAATTGAAGAACCACAAAAACTCAAAGGAGAACTAGCTTAGGAGGAGGGGGCTAGGAAGAGAAAAAACCATAGATAATTCAAGAACAAAAGTAGGTACTAGAGTCTATTCCAACAATAGAAAAAGAGGTATCCAAGATACAACCGTTGGAAATAAACCATAGATTAAGTGGAGAAGGAGGTTAAAACTACAAAGTTAAAAGTGGGTACAAAACCATTGGTTGTTGAACAAGTTGAGACTACAAAGATTATAATGGAGGAGATAGATGCTTAGAAAGTTGTAGAATACATTCATTTCATTTTTTGTCATCTTCCATAGATTTCAAGGACAAAATCCAAAGTATAAAGGGGGTCATGTTAAGGGGGTAGGATGATTACATGGTTTGGATGAATAAGTCATTTAAGTCATGGAGTGTTCATGGAACATTGTTGGTTTGAATTTTGAATTCTTATTGGTTCTAAATCATGATGATGTGACTTGGGACTATCCAAAGAGGGAAGATCTAGGAAACATGAATTCATTATTAGACACATAGTTTAGAGGAAGTAAGAATAGATATAGGTACTTTGTAATAAAAAACCACAAATTTTGTTTTTGATAGACCACATATTTTATTTAGTTGTTTTGATTTCATTTCCACATAGCATGGAATTTTAGTAATATAGAAAAGCATAGATTTTTGCAATGATTTCTATGTTCATATTGTTGTGTGAATTTTTTGTAGTATTAAAATATGATGGAATGAATTGTAATCTTGTCATGGAGTTTTTTACAATGTATTCTAAAGTGCAAATTCTAGTTACATAAAATAATCATGAATATGGTGTTTTAATGAATGGCAAATATAAATGTGTTGATAATCAAAGCAGAAATAGTGAATGTATGCATGTGAAGTGCAAATTTGTTGTTACAGTAATGTGAAATAATTATGTAGGAATTAAATTTCACTTCTCCACTAGCATGTATATTAGTGTTTAGTGCATGAATTACGAAAAAACATATTATTGATTTGCCATTACATATGATCCACAAATGTTGTTCCAAATTATGTAGACACCAATTGCCTTAAACCCTAAACCCATGCCTTTTTAGACTTGTTGCCTCTTATGGCCTTTATGAACTAACTATTTTGAGCAATGTCATGAGAAGTGGCCTTAAGAATAGTTATAATGACTAACTAAAACGATCCATTCTTTTCTTGATGTTTAGGATCATATGGGCATGGAGCATTGAATTAAACTGATATTATGTACATCAAATTATCAAATTGTTATGCCACTTGTCACATATACATTAGAGACTTTGTTTGATTATAGCATGTATGTATTGAGTTTGGTGCATTATGAAAAAACATGCTATTGATTGCCATTGTACATGATCCATATTTATTATTTTTCCAAATTTTGTAGATCTACCAATTGCCCTAAACCCTAAATCTAGATGCCTTTCTTGACTTGTTGCTTCTTATGGCCTTTATGTTGATATTTTTGGGTAGTGTCATGAGAATTGGCCTCATGAAGGTATAGTCTAAGACTTGAAATTTTTCATATTGTATTATGCCCATATTATTACTGTAATTGACTATTTTTTTTTATCAATCCATGTTTGCTACAACCCAAAACATTGTAGGCCTATCCTAATGAGAGGTTGCATTCTGTGTAATTTGGGAGAGGTTTTAAAATCTACAAATTTTCAGGCATCTTTGAAGAACTATTTGGGTTATAATTCATTTTGAACAATCCCTTAGCTTGTGTGCAAATCTTCTTAAGTTCATGGTGCCTTCAAGATATTATACTACATATTTGTTGTGTACTAAAACAAAGTGAGATTGGGAACCTTGCAATATGTTATATATTATGAGTTTGAATGCTCACAAGTCATTTTTGTGTTGATGTTTATAGCACCATATGAGAGGGTATATGGTGTTACTTTGTTGGTAATGACCAAGTTACAATCCAAAAGCCTTATTGGTTGACCAACAACTTTGGAGAACCATTTAAAGAGGTTTTTATGGGCTTTGTGTAGTTCCATAACATGTAGGTGCAAAACCTTGGTCTAGCTAGGGGTCATGCTGCCTTTAACTTAAACCAATTTGAACTTTACATTATGGTCATGAAAGAAGGTGATCTCCAACCCTACTAGATCCTCAAACAAGTAGATGGCATGTTTTTATTGAGTTATCTGCAACATGATGGCAAGTTGCATGGACTATTGTTACATTGAGTGATCCATAATGATCCACAAATTATGGGAAAAACACTAGCTAGTGGTATTTGGTCATCTAAAAAAGCCATTTAATCGCCTTTTTTGAATAGTTTATTTGTTCCAAGGCCTTTATGCATAAACCCTTACTATCACTAGAAGAAAACTGGGATTTTGTAACCAACAAATTTGCGACTAGTTGCGACTATTTGACATTTACAACTATTGTTGGTTATATTTACAACTACTTTTTGCATTTGAAGCCGCTTGCAACTACTCTATGACTAACTTACGACTAATGGATTTTTTCATCCTTTCATTTGGATAGTTTTCAATACAATTTCCATCCAAGAAGACCCCTC
>Ga0116229_10012178_pt1 | contig 12465 bp, 10 predicted proteins | sample S1TSphgellanicum_3_FD_87313 | JGI IMG/M metagenome (GOLD analysis project Ga0116229, IMG submission 87313) | Host-associated microbial communities from peat moss isolated from Minnesota, USA - S1T2_Fc - Sphagnum magellanicum MG | ecosystem: Host-associated > Plants > Peat moss > Unclassified...
AAAAAAAAAAAAAAAAAAATTTAAAAATGAAAAAAAAAAAAAAAAAAAAAAAAAAAAACCATGTTCCTATAGTTTTTTAAGTTACCGCTCAATAAATTAAAGTACAAAAACCTTTGAAATATTCTTGTCATATCTGTGGTGACACTGGACACAAGATCATAGATTGTCTTAAGTATAGTCACATGTAAAATAGGTTTAAGAACAAAGGAGTGAAAACTATAAAGAAATCATCTATGGTGGAGCCCAAGGTTACCAATCCCTCAATCCATATAGTGGATGTCAGCATGGGCATCACCAAAAGCAAGGTTACTAAAAAAACAAGTGTTCAAAGACAAAAAGCTAATTATGAAGAAGTTTGTTGCTAATTGGGAAGAGGAACAAAGACTACAACAATCTTTTGTCAAAATAATATAAGAAATACAAGTAAAAGAGCCAATAGAAACTCTGAATCAAAAGGAAAAAACATAGTGGAGTATAAGTTGGGCAAGATTATCGGAAACTAAAGTGTCCACATAACCAATTGTACCACAAAATCTATCTACTATTCCTAACACTACATTTATGTCTATGTAATAAATATTCCAAGACATCATTAAACAAATGATGGAAACTACCTATACCTTGAGGTTAGGTCAATTATTGAAGATTGCACCAAATCTTAAGAAATATATGTGGCAGAAACTAAAGCGAAAAAAACGTGATATAGCTACTAAAGTGATATCAAAGCCCAATGTAGCCATAGTGATTGAAACACACTCTAAAATTGACACTATAATTATAGAAGTAGATAACCAAATGGCAATTATTCAAGTACAAGTTGGGAAGAACATTGTTGAAAAACATTGTTAAAGATGTTCTGTTAGATGGAAGTGCAAGTGTTAATATCATAACAGAGAACTTCAAAACAAAATTAGGTTTACCCAAACCAAGACCAATTCCATACCACCTCAAAATGGCAAATTAAAATATGACTAGACCTTTAGGAATCATTAGAAATTTGAAAATTCACATAGATGGTATACCATATGTAGCCACATTATTATTTTGCAAAACAATGTTGTAGATTTTAGTTATTCCATGTTGTTGGGAAAACCTTGGTTCAAATATGCCAAGGTTACACATGATTAGGGTAACAATGTCATTATTGTTCAAAGTAATGGAACAATTAAAACAATATCAATTAACAAGAAATTGGGAGCAAAAACAAGAAGGCCCCAAATACTTGTCTATTATGACTTGCTAGAATGGTTAACATATGCAAAAAAAAATCTAATCTTTGAAATAAAACCAAAGTTATTCTCAATTAGCATAATCATTATCTCAAATGAAATAATTTCATTGCTGAATATTAAAATGTTAGAAATCAAAACCAATGGAAAATCTAACCCAAAGCAAGGGACATCGTATCAAGGAATAACAAAATTGGGTCCTTCAACAACAAAATCAGAAGACTTTTATGTTAGACCAAAAATATCATTGGAAGATAAGGTTTATTCAGAAACCTATTATCATCATACCTAAGATGATGTTCAAGTGGATGAAACACTAGCCAAAATACAAGTATAGAATCTTTAGAAGTAGGTTGGACTTTGACTAAAAACAACTTGTTAAACTAAATATTGGCATAGAAGCAAATCCAAAGTGCATCAAAGTTAATGCACAATTAACAAAGGAGAAAATTAAGGAGCTTTAAACTTTATTCAAGGAGTTCAAAGATGTATTTGCTTGGATTTATAAGGATCTAAAAAACATACCTCCAAAATTGGCTCAACACAAAATTGAGTTAAACATTTCAATCCCACCAACACATCAAGCAAGGTACAAATTGAACCTTAACTATGTTATAGCTATCAAACATGATATTGACAAACTATTAGCAACAAGATTCATTCAACTAGTAGAGGAGGCTACATAGTTATCACCTATAGTGGTAGTGCCTAAGAAGAATGAAAAGTTGAATTTTTTTGTGGATTTCAAGAAACTGAATAAGGCAACCAAAAAAAGATCCTTATACTTTGTCAATTTTTAATGAGGTATTGAACATTGTAGCAGGGTATGAAGCCTATTCATTTTTAGATGGATGATTAAGATACCATCAAATTTTTATAGCCCTTGAGGATAGATACAAAACAACTTTTATAACATACTAGGGAGCTTTTATTTAGATGGTGATGCCATTTGGTGTAAAAAATGGGCCACCAACATTCCAAAAAACAGTTAGTAAAACCTTAAGAAAGTACCTAAACCAATTTATGAAGATATTTCTAGATGACTTCATGGTCTATAGTTATATGGAAACTCTTTTGATGAAGCTCAAACTTTGCTTTTAGAAATGTAAAAAATATAAAATTAGTCTTAACCAAGAGAAATGTGCCTTTATGGTATTTCAGGATTGATTTTAAGGTTCATAGTTTCCAAGGAAGGAAAAATACTAAGACCCTAAGAAGGTTCAGGCAATAATGAATATGCTAGTACCTACAAACCCATAGTAGATTCATGTCTTTATTGGTATGGGTTAGTTTTATAGATGTTTTATCAAGAACTTTGCCTTTATCATGGCACCAATTGCAAAGTTGATGAGGGAGACAAAACCCTTTATTTGGACCACCGAGTGTCAAGAAGCTTTGGATTAGATTAAATGGAATTACATGGAAGCACCAATTCTAATACCTCCAATTTGGCGGTTGGAGTTTCATGTGCACACAAACTCATCATTATTGGTAGTAGGTGTAATGTTGGCACATAACCCAACTAGTAAAGATGACCAACCTATAATATATGCCTCTAAATTGTTAAATAAAGCAGAGAAAAATTATATACTATAAAGAGAAAATCCTTAGCAATGGTTTATGTTTTGCATAAGTTTAGACTTTTTTGTTGGGAATTAAACAAAATTGTTTTTTATGTAGACCACATGGTTTTAGTATACTTGGTCAACAAACCACAAGTGTTTGGAAGGATAGCTAAATGGCTATTATTATTTTTAGAGTATTAATTCACAATAGTCTACAAGCTTGGTAGAACACATGCAATAGTTACAATTTGGACGTTTTATCCAGATTACTAAATAGTTCAAAACCATTGGGAGTCCAAGATCAAACTATAAATACATCACTATTATCTGTAGAACCTATATGGATGCAGGAAGTGAAGAGCTACTTGAAAATAGATTAGATCCCAAAAATTTTAAACCTAACTCAGAAACAAAAGTTAACTAGAAAAATAGAACCATTTATTCTAAAAGAGGGAATAATGTATAGAGTGGGATGTTAAGGGGATAGGATGAGTACATGATTTTGAATGAACAAGGCATTTAGGATAAGGACTAATGAAGGAACTTTGTTAGTTTGAATTTTGAATTTTTGTTGGTTTTGAATCATGGTGATGTGACTTGGGACAATCCCAAAGGGAAAAGTTTTGGAAAATAAAGGACATTCTTAAACACACAGTTTTGGGAAGAGTGATAAGAGTTGTAAGTACTTTGTATAGAAAGCCACATATTCCATTTTGATATACTACAAATTTTATTTGTTGTTTTGATTTCATTTTCAACAAAACATGGAATCACTAGTAGATAAAAAATAGTCGCAAAAGACATTTTTAGTCGCCTAAGACAAGTTGAAAAATGGGGTTTTTCTACAAGTGAATTTTGTTGTAATTATGATTTAGTTTTCAATAATATAGAGAAGCACAAACTTTTGTAGTGATTTCAATGTTCATATTGTTGTGTGAATTTTTTGTAATATCAAAATACGATGAAATGAATTGTGATCTTGTTTTTTGGAGTTTTTTATATGTATTTTGAAGTGTAATTTTTGGTTATATAAATAACCATGAACCTAGTGTTTTAATGAATGGTTGAGTAAATTGTGTTGAAAATCAAGGCAAAAATAGTGAATGTGTGCATGTGAAATGCAAATCTATTGTTATAGTAATGTGGAATAATTTTGCAAAAATTAAAGTTCACTTCTACCATGGGACAAAACAATAGAATGTGTAAATGTTTGACCACCTTAGAAGCACATATTGTTCTGAAAGAGCTAAATGAAGGAGTGCCAAGAGGACATTTTGCTACATATATTATTACATAGAAAATTTTAAATGTAGGATATTGGTGGCCAACTTTATTCAAGGATACTCATGAATTTTACAAAAATTATGACAGCTATAAAAAAATTGGAGGACTAAAAACAAAAAGTTTGGCCAAATTGGTAATAACACTCCTAGAAAAACCTTTTTTATGAAGTGGGGTTTAAATTTTATAAGTCCAATTAAACCAACAAGGAAATTAACAATAAATAGATACATTTTGATAGCTATAGATTATGCAACCAAGTGTGTAGAGGTAAAGGAGTTCAAAACTAATATTGTAGTAATTATAACCAAATTTATGTATGAATATATTCTGACCAGATTTGGATGTCCTTTGACCATAGTTACAGATTAAGGAGTACATTTCATCAATTATATAATCAAATATCTGACAGAACAATTTTTGTTAAAACATGTTAGTTCCACTACATATTATCCACAGGGAAATGGACAAGCAAAATATACCAACAAAGTTATTGGTAAATTACTGACCAAGTTAGTCAATGTAAAAAAAACAAACTAAGATGAATATGTTCATAGTTTTGTTTTCATATAAAACTGTTTAAAAGGTGGTAATAGGATATACACCTTACCAATTAATGTATGGTTTACATCCTCTAATGCCAATAGAATATGTTCTACCAACTATTAATGGGGACCACATAAATGCCAAACCAACTAGAATACCAACTGTTAGAATTATAGAGCTGGAGAAGTTACAAGAGAACAAATTGGAAGCTTAGAACAATGTTGGAGAAAATCAGTGGAATAGATGTTTGTGGAGTCAATAGAAACACATAGAAAAAAAATTTCAATTTGAAGATTATGTTCTTTGGTTTCCCAAGGGAAAAAAACACATATGGGCAAATTCTAGAAAAGATGGTTTGGACCATTTAAGGTACAATATTGTTTACCCAACAACATAGTTCTTTTTGTTTATATTAACAAATTTGAACCAAACCTAGTTTTGGTCAATGTTAATAAGTTGAAACCATACAAATACGTGCATCAGACATTAAAGCTGAATCATAGCTTAGACCATCAAAAATCTTTAAAGTCTATAGATTCTAACCACATGGGGAAAAAATATGATGAAAATTCAAAAGATCAGAGAAAGACAAAGATCATTGGAACTTATTAGATAATAATATTAGAAAAAAACCTTAGTAAATCTAATGAGTCAACAAGTTATGAAAATGTTCATAGACCATGATTATATAGTTTCAAAGTCACTGGATTATGGGTTAGATAGGTTTGTCACATCAAAACAAAATTATGTTGATCTAATGACTTAGCTTAGGACAAAGGAAATCTATAATGTAAATAACATTAGGTCATCAAATTTAAAGTTGTCATAAAAAACCTAGTGCTCCATCCATAGAGTTCCTAAGTTAACAAGCATTAATTGTAGCCCATGTTGTTGTCAATGTGAACTTTAACAGGAAATGACATGTGTCAAAAAACCAAAAAAAATGACAAATCGTTAAAATGTTAACCCTAAAGCAAAAAATGAAATGTCAATTCTTGAAACAAGATGATTGCATTCCAAAAGGTGGCAAACAACAAAACGCTTCTTTGTTTTCATTTTCTATAAACAAGTTTTTATCATTTTTTTATCTTTAAAATGAGTGTAGAAGAAAGTTTTTTGGAGAAATTGCATAGATAATCTAGAGAGAAATTGCAAAAGTTGAGGGAAAAAAAAGCAAAAGAAATAGAAAAAACTTTAGAATTTTGCAAATATTTTGCTTTTATAATTTAGGTTTCCAAAAGAGATCCACCTTTTCCTTCTCTTGCTTATTCTTCTTCTTCCTTTTAAAGATCTTGTCTAATATCCAAGTTTAAGAAAACTTTTGATGTAATTAGAAAAAATGAGAAAGATTACAAGGAAACTTTGAAGAGATATATTTTTCAGAAACCTAGAAGAGAGGTAGGTCCTAGTGAGCAAGTTGGTCCAATTTTCATTTATGACTCTAAAAAAAAGAAACGAAAGGACAATTTACAACAAGAACAAGAAGTGTCATTACATTAAAAGAAGCATACTCACGACTAGATCCCATAAAAAGTCCACATTCCCAACAAGAAGTGCACAAAGAGATTAAATCGATAAGCAATGGCTACAAATCTACGTGGGAAGAAGGTATAGACTCATCAGGATGATGAAATTAGGTATCTTTTTATTCCTATAAAGTAGAATTATAATAGCAATTTGAAGAATATTTTGCTTTGGGCAAGCTTTGGAGAAGAAGAGAAAGCCTGGGCAAACAGAACTAAATTAATAGATTTGTTTGAAGTTGAATGGAGGACTCCATGTCACAACATTTTGGTTGAATTTTTGAATAACTAGAAGTTGGATTCTGAACATAACAAAATCAAGGTCATGTTGGAGAAGAATAGAGAATTATAAATAAACATCTATTAATAGAAGTTTTTAAAATCTGCCATACAAGAGAAATAGAGGCAATTTGGGTAGAGGTGTCAAATGCCAGAGTAGTATTAATAAACATAGCAAATAGAGTCCCAGATACTTATAACACCAATGAAGGGTAGGTTGTAAAAAAGATGAGGTCAAAGTATGCCAGTAGAATTGTTACAATTTTTCCCATTATCTACCAAAAAGATAAGGTGCAATATTTTTGCAATAAATCTACCATGATGATTTCCAGAGCAAATCATGGAGAATCTATCAATTAGGCTGCAATTATGTATACTCAATTAATTAAAGGATTGATCAAATGGGAAAAATGTTAGAAAAACATGATTGAAGGAACAACCAAAAAAGAACCAAAAAAGGATGTGCCATTATACTATATTCCTAAAAGTTTTGTTTCAGAAGTGGTTTCCACTAGAAGGATCAAAACCATAGGAGAAGAAAAAGTAGGCAAAGTAACCACAAGAAGACAACAAAAGAAAGGAAAATATGAGAGAGAGGTTTATCAAAAACAAAAAACCTTTAAACCTTACATGCATTTTTCTTGAAAAATAAAAACAACCAAAGATTAGGACAAACAGAAAAGTAATTTTGATGTTTAAGTTTGATGATGATGAAGAGAGGGAGACTCTACAAAAGAGGTAAAGAAGACAAGAGGATACTATAATGAAAGGTAGTATTAATCCTCAACATGCAACAAAATTCTTAAGGAAACAATAACAACGACATCAAAAATAAAAGGAGAAATCCATATTTCCTAAGTCTAACCCAAGACCACAAATCTCTCCCAAGCAAAGGTAGAGATCAAATGGGCAGGAGCATTATAGATGGCCCAAGAAGGAACAAAAATCTCAAGCTTAGCAACCAACAAAGGAGTAGATATAGGACCTGGACCTAAATCCACCAGAAGTACAACAATCTGTTCTAGTACCACAAAATAATGAAGGTATCTTACCTTCAAGACTAAGTTCTGCAACATGAACAAATATATTTGGAGTTTTCTAAACTACACACAGAAGTTCAAGTTCTTCAAATACAAATTCTAGGGGTCAAACTCCTAGGTTTCATACACCAAAGTTTGTAAATGGGTTAGAAGCAGACTTGGATGAACAAAGGAGGGCTGCTACTATGTTTCAACAAGCAACATAATACAATGTAAAAATAACCAATATTTTGTTTAAATTTTTTGATTTGAAAATTTTAAATAAATAGATTATAAAATAGAAAGACAAATATGTTTAAAATTTACAAAGGGCTTTGGAGAAGGAACAAAAGTTCAAAGCAGAGTTGTAAGATAGGAACAATGAAAATAGTTAAATATTTGGTAGAATTACAAGCAGCCAAACAAAATATTAATAACATGGAGAAGCACATCAAAGATTTGGAGAACATCAAAGTGAAAAGGGATTTTTTGCAAGCGACTTTACAAGAAACAAATGCTAATTACCAAAACTTGAAGGCAAAGAAGGATACTTTGAATGTAGAGCACAACAAACTTTAGAAAGATTACAAGAATATGGAGCAAATTTTCTTGAAGCAACAAAAGGAGTTGGAAGAACTCAGAGTGGACAATGGTAATGTACATCAAGCCAAAAATCACATACAAAGGCAATCTGACTAGAAGCATGCACAAATGGATAAAAATTTGCAAAAGTAGATGGACTCTAATGAAAAGTTGTAGAAACTTCTGAAGGAGGCCCAAAAAGTAAAGCCTTTCAATTATGACATTGTCTTCAAAGAAAATAATGAATTCAAGAAGCAACATACTTTGCTTCAAATAAAACTTAAGGCATTGTTAATGAAAGAAAAAGATGTAGATTTGTGATAGGGTGCAATCTAAGATATTTTCCAAAAAGATATTGGAAAGGTCTACAAAAAATATGAGAGAAATGAAAAGCAATATAGGCAAAGGACATTTCAGATGGAAAAATTCATGCCATCATTTGAGTATGAACCTTTAGTCCTTTCTCTAGAACTAAACACCTTAGATGAGAAAGAAGAAATACTAATGGTGTAGGACCATTAGGTACAAAAACAATAGAAGAGGAACCAAGAGACCTTAAGGAGGGGAGGATAGCCCTAAGAGGGAAGCTAGTGGTATGACATATGCATCAAAACAAACTTTAAAACCAATAGAATTCATTTTATAAGAGGTTAGTTCTTAGGAATATGCATTTACAACCACAAAAATAAGGGAGCAAATATAAACCGAAGAATAGAAAACTCAAGAAGTTCAGTAAGATCATATTACATCAAAGTTGCAACAGTAGGAGTAGACTTAGATTACATTAGATATACAATAACAACAGCAACCACAAATGACATCAAAGTTGTAGTCACATGAGTAGACAATAACACATCATCAGACAACTATATAGTTGTTAATAGAGGAACTAAAAAAGTAACAACAAATTATGTATACAACAAATAATTAGACATTGCTTCAATCTGAAGTGCAGTAACAACAAACATAGCAGATTATAATACAAATAGTTCACTATAGTACAACAAGCATAACATCAAATTTTTGAATCACAGGATTAGAAATAACATCAAATTTAGTTTTCTTGACATATTTTTGATCCAAAATTTTGAGACATAATTCAAAGTACACGTGGGGTAATGTTAAGAAAGTAATTACTCGTGGTAATAATTAGTTAGTATATTTCTACTTACTTAGTTACTGTTTTAGGAATTACTAACTAAATTACATAGTTTTTGTTACCATTTGAATTTGAATAGATCATAGGACTATTTATTTATTTTTAGATGGTTATATCTTGGAAGAAGGAGGATAATAAAGGGAGATTCATTGTAGAACATTGAGTTTTATGGTTTTGTAAAAGACAATAACATTTTGTTTTCTGGAAAAACTTCACTTCCATAGCCAAATTTGTTGTTTTGATGTTTTTATAATACTTCCATTACTGGATTTTAATTCTGAAACTAGATATGAGTAGATATGAATGAACATATTTTATTGGTAATAGTTTTATGACATGTTTTAATCCAAATTTAGATCAAAATATAAGAATAATAATTATGTATTTACCATTATTTTCATTTTCATGTTTGCATATGTTAGCATAATAAAGATTTGTTTTCACGTTTATCTTACACATCTCGTGTTCTTGTTTTTCATTTTGTGTTGTTATTTTTGAATTGCATAATCTTGTTTTGTTCCTTGTTTGAAAATTAGACTTAGACTTTTCTTTTAACCTTTGTTCTTGTGGATCTTCATGTCCTTGATAATTGCACATTTGTCAACTAACCTTTGAGCTACTTGTTCAACAATAGTCAATGAATTAGTCATTCACCTAACCTTCTTCTCCTTTTTTTTTAATCACAATGTTGTTGTTTTTCCTTGAAGGTTGTTTTTAAAGGTTTGAAACAACTCACAACTAAGGGTTATAGGGCATGGGAAATGTGTAAAGGTATTGTGATCATGTCCAACCCAAATTATTGTTGTACATACCTATTATATCACTTCCAAAATTATATGCACTAACCATGCCCATCTAGAATTAATAAGTGGTGATTAGATTTTTAAATGACCTTTTGAAGAATGGTAGGAATTCCTTGAAGGAAAAACATCATCCATGCCTTTTTTTGCATCACCATGCATGATCCTAATTAACCATCTTTGATTCCTTCATCCCTAAATATGTAAAACCTAAGAAAAAACCCTCCACTTGCATTTACAACACAATTTACAATCAACCATTCCCTAAACGTAGGTATGGTGATATATACTTGCAATGAACCATGCTTAATTAAAACACAAGCACCTTGTTTATTTGCTTGAATTCCTATTTCATCGAAATTCAAAACATGACTTATAATGTGGTTGTGTGAATGTAGAATGTTTGCAAGTTAAATGGTAAAATAAGTTGCATGATTAGGTGTTTAAACCTTTTTTTTGCAAATTATGAAGCCCTTTATAATAGGAATTATAAGTTTTGGATATCTATGTTTAAACCAATACCACCAAGAATTTCCAAGTGTAACACCTTGAAATGGTATGAATGAATTTTGTCACCTTCAACTTGAACAACTATTGCAATGATATAGAAAATCCGCATTTCTACATATTTAGAGTCCATGCAACAATAGTTGCATCATCTGCCTCTTTAAGACATTTGGTGCACCAATAGTTTGCTTGGATTTAATCTTGCAAGTCAAATGATTAAAAAATGGTGTTAATGGTATGCTCCAATACCTTCATGGATATTACCCCTCTTTCCATTACATCCATGGCCTCTAATTAAACATTTGTCCATGTGTGTCTTGGATTTGCAACAAGGATCCTATTTACTCTTATTGAGTTTTTGCTTTGAATGTGATTTAGGTTGAGGTGGGACATTTTCCTTATCCATAGTTGGCTCATCCAACAAGTGGTTCATTCTCTTGCAAGGCAAATTGAACATTTTATGAGCTTGGTCCTCCTAGCCCTAACCTTAAGCAAGTGGGGGGTTTTCACCTAGGCCTCACAAGAGGTATGCCCTCGTCCTTCCTATAATTATACTAGGGGGAAAAAAAAAGTTAGATTAGGACAATATTGAACATCATACATTTTGTCATTCTAGTAAAAAGATGAAATAAAAAAAATCTGAAAAATCTTTCTAATCTAATCCTCTTCTATTGTTGTTGTGTAGGTCGTAGGTGAATTTTAAGCTTCTATGCGTTGCGGCCTTCTATGATAACTTTCTTTACATTCTTTCCTACTTGTGGGACAATTACAAATTGTTGTATCCAATAATAATACACATACTTGGTAAACTTTGTTAAAATTATGCATTCATCAAATTGGCCTTCTATTTTCACATCTATTCTATGCTCTTCATATTTAGGCTTTAAACTAACATCTATAGGAAATTTTGGAACTCATCCAGCACACTTGTTGATGATTTAGACATGCTTTGAATGTGTGAAGGAACTGAATGACTTGATGAACAATAGGAATGAGCTTAGCATTCTAGAGTTGAGATTGTGATACTCCTATTTTGGTGGGAAATGCAAAGTGTAAGGATTCTTATGGTAAGATAATTAAGTTGTTCATAAATTTTGAGTTTTTACATCCCAAGGCAACAAGGCTATATGTGCATTGTAAGATAATTAAGGTTTTAAAGCATTTATAGTGCTATTTATCCTTTTAATGTAAGAAATTGTCTCCCATCACCAAACATGGTCCTCACATAATGAGCCTCAAAATCTATGAATCTACTTTACATCACAATATTAACCAATCATTTAAAGCCCCCCATGCATATACATTTTTCCAAATTTCTATTTTTTTTGTGGATTGGATTGTGACAAGTAAGAAAGAGCCCATCACCAAACCCTACCCTCACCGAACTCTAAATTTTTAATATTTGCACTATATGACACCTTTTTTCAAACACTTGAAATCCCATGTATTGGGATACCCTGGATGCATCCTTGCCCATTAAAATGTGCCATCTCTCAACCCATTACCAAACAACTTTTTTAGATAACTGAACACTTTTTTTTGACAATTGTTATATGTCACACTGGTTACCAAACAAAAACCCCTCACGAAACATATTTCCAATATCATTGGTTGGAACCTTGAAGAAAGCTGAACACAAATTTCACATGTTGTGCATTTGGTTATAAGGGGCCATGACCTTTGATCACCAGCCTGTGTTTGATGATGGGCATATTTACCCTACCACTAGTGCATTCTTTTAACCTTACATTGACATACAGTCTCCACCATTCCAAGTACATAGTTAGATTATAAGTATGAAACCTACAGCCTAAGTCTCTTCAAATGACATGTCTGACCTCTTGAAAAGCTAATTCAATCATATTAATGTCCTAATTTCACATAAATTGTCTTGATTTGTGTTGAAAAATTGTGCATAGTCAAACAAATATAGGTATCAACCATGAAAATTGGCTCACAGTCAAGAAGCATAGCG
>Ga0116229_10012180_pt1 | contig 12462 bp, 6 predicted proteins | sample S1TSphgellanicum_3_FD_87313 | JGI IMG/M metagenome (GOLD analysis project Ga0116229, IMG submission 87313) | Host-associated microbial communities from peat moss isolated from Minnesota, USA - S1T2_Fc - Sphagnum magellanicum MG | ecosystem: Host-associated > Plants > Peat moss > Unclassified...
GAGTAAGGTGGGGAGCTGTGGGGAGTAGTGGGGGGGGAGGGGGAAAATGTCCTAGTTGTACATGATTGAGGGGGTTTGGGAAAGTGTAAGGTTGGAACCCCTCATTCACATGAAGGGTTGGGGGCTAATAGGGGGCACTAATAGGTGGTGCATGATTTGTTAGAATTAGAAGGGTAATTAATGGGTGGTTTGTGGTTTGCATGGGGGATGAAATGGAGGATAGGTCAATGGTGCCACATGATGAAGCGAATGGGCAATAGGAACTACAAGGTTCAATGAGACGAAATGAATTGGGGGGCATGGGATGTTTGGTGCCCATGTAGTAAGAGGTTTACTATGAACACATGCCCCACTTTCTAAAAATTGTCTACCCTTATAAGGTAATCTTAAATTTACAAAGCAAATCACACAATATTAAATGAAACGAAAAAAAAAGAAAAGGTAAGAAACTTTCCAAGAAGTCCTTTGTTAAAGCATTATGCCAAGGCCAAACCCTAACTTCATTATAGGCCTATGTGTCACAATCATTAAGCTACTAGATTCAATAGAACCTAAACACTTTAATACCAAAATATTAGATTGGGACCTATTTGTGCAATTGCAGATGGGTCCCAAGTTTTAAAGATTACCCATTTCAACACGGTAATTTTAAACCTATAAAACCAACCACATAAGATGGGACATATCAAATGGAATACGATAATGAATTATTACAAATAAACAAGTCTTATTTCAAAAAATTAGTTGAACTTTAGTTTTGACATAACCTTCGACATCATCATCTTTATTCTATTGGGTTTGACACAACCTATATACTTTTAAAAGAACTATTGTGCAAGAAATAGGGTTCCGAAAAATTCTAATATTTTATTCTTTGGACTACCCAACTAATGTAACACCCAATTTCAATAACAAAAAAACACCTTAGATTTAATCTTTTGTTTAAAAAAAAAATTAAAAAACATATTATTGGTGAATGACTAACCATTTAGTATTGACACATTCACACTTACAGTGCATTCATATTTATTTATGTTTTTTCTTCTTCCTTCGCTATTTTTCTAGGATTGTGACAAGAACCGAAAAAAACCAAGATTGTGGCAAAGTCTCTCTATGTGTAATAGAAACTTGCTATTGTGCTTAATTTGAATACAATGACTAGATTTTTGGAAATAAAAAACTTTTTAAACTTGTTGAAAGTATATTAAAAAGGACCCACCACAAAACAAAACCCAAATAAAAGAAAAGCAAAAAAAAACACAAAACCTATTTTCCTTTTAGCCTCTTTACCTTTGTTGTCTTCTTATCTATTGATGTTAGTGTTGTTGTCATCACTATCCTCCTCCTTTGCTCCAAAAAGTGGTTGCTCTCATATGTCCCATTATGCTAAGAAAATCTAAAAAGTGTAAGGGATCTAAACTTTCATTGCCACTGGTTTTTCTTCTCTTTTCTAGTTTTTCTTTCTAGGGAAGGGGGTGGATGTGGGTTTCAACATGATTGAGTTTGTTGGCTACTTTGTTAACAAACCCAGATGAATTAAGAAAAAACCCTAGATGAAATCCCTAGTTCGTTGCAAGACAATTCAAATTGACACATATTATTTGGTTTTGAAATGTGTTTTCATCATCTCGGACCTTTGAAACCCACAAGCATACAAAGTAATCCTATTAAAGAAGGCTACAAAACTCATATTTGTCATGGTCCAGTAACCACATGGTGAAGAAGATGCTCTTATTTATAGTTGGGCATGTCATCCTCTTCTTTCTTTAAAACTAAGATTTGTATAGGAAGGTGCACAACAAGGTATTGAAGAGATGAAATACAACAATAAATAAATAAAATAAAATAAACAAGCATCAAAAGACTGAAAGAAAAAACCTTATTTCACCCCCTATCCCTTCTTTTAGTGGTATTTACTAAGTAAGGTAATTTTATTAGATCCAGGTATGAAATGTTGAAACTTAGCATTTAATGCACAAAGGTTCAAAAATAATTATAATAGTTGTACAAGTAGGAGCAATGAAAATATATGTAGCAATAGTGCATGTGCTCAGGAAAAAGGAAACACATGATGAAACTTAGTTTGCCACCAAAATTGGTGGAAAAACTAGTTTGGGTTCTAATTATTTCCTTTTGTAAAATTTTCATTCCTAATTACACATTTGATGTCCTATTATGACAAAATTGGCCATTTTTGCACCCTAATTGCCTAACTTTATGGATAACTCTAATATGCGGTTTGGTTGCAATTTTTTGGTAACATGGCCATGGAATTACATCTGCAAGCAAGTCTTTGATCTCACATCCCTTTGTCTCACATTTCACAAGGCACAAGCTAGCCTATGAATAATACCATTGTAATAAGGGATGTTATAATATGTGGATCATGTAACTTGCCAAATTGACTTGAGTAACATGCCAAGGATCTGAAATGTATTATGGAATGATCAAGCCCTTGTCCATAGTGTTGGGTAAGTTGCTAACAAGCCCCCTTCTTATGTTGGCAAGCTAAATAATATCTTGGGTGAAGACGAAGTCATTCCATGACCTCGAGGTGTGGGGTGGCTTTCAAACAATTAAATAGAAGATTTATTTTCAATAAACACATTCTGGTCACTATTAAGAAAGTGTATGATCATCATTGGAAGATTATGTCATATAATGTGGTGAAGAAAATGATATCAAATTCTACCACCCTGAGATGTTAATGTGTTTTTGCAATACATTAGATTCTAATTATAGGCATGCAGTTTCCAATGAGACAAAGTAGTGATTTCAATTACAAATGTAGATGTCACAGAATTCAAGTTCTCAATTTGCAAAGAGAGATTGCTGCAAGAGTAATAATATGCAACAAATCACTTTTGTTTTTTGATCAATTTGCAATGCCCCAAGAGTGGTAAACAATCATGTACTATCTTTTTTTTTCTGTTCAATTTGCAATGCCCCTGCAACAATGGTAAGTAAGAGAACACTTTTTTATATGTTTAATTTGCAACAAGAGAAGATGATGACCCAAAGATGGCAACCCATTCTTAGAATTCATTGAAAGTTTGACATGTAAAAACTCAACATAAACTGTATAGATTGTGCCAAGCCTAGCTGAAGAACCCACATACAAGCACTCAACATGCACTTTGCAAATTATGCAAAGCGTTTTAACTATGTTGAACTTGTCATGCATTACTTGATTGGTGCCTAACTCAATGGAAACTAACATTAGTTTTCTATAAAAGTTTCATTTGTTAGTGAAACTAAATTAATTCAATGTGAACAAGGTTTCAAGTTTTAACAACACATGAAGTCCTTTAGGAAAAAAACTAATAACTTTCAATACATACTTGACAAAGTACACAAGGTTCTACATTTCCTAATAGGAATTAGTATCATGGGTCCTAAACTCTTTCTATGCACTCGAGTAAAACACAAAGTCATTGCACAAAAAGGTTAGATAGAACACTAAAATTGTAGTAGGATCTTATCCCTAATCCTTAAAAGTGGGAGGGAAACTTTGCCTACTTACATGTATAAGATTGTTCTCACTCTTAACAAGTAGGCATTTTAAGATGTGTTCACACTTGATGTTAGGGACTCTAGTGTTGAGTCCCTTAACACCATGCTAACCATTTAGGACTTAAACCTAGTTACTATGAAAATTTTATGTTAACCTAACATTCACTTAACAATAAGCTATCACCCATTTTAACATTGGGTGCCACCTAGATTTTCATTTAACACTGACTTAACATCATGTGAATGTACCATTATAAGAACCCTCACCTCCTACATGTTGTAATCTACAAATGTTTAGGTTCATGATAATGTTTGTCTTTCTCTTTTATGATTTGTACAGCCCCACGGGCGAGGAATATTCCCATAATGCATGGCCATACTCAGGAGTCAGCTACTGTCTCATCCTAGGCCCCTTTTTGGGAACCCCCCCCCCCAATCTGGGGCTCTGCCCCTCAAAATACCCCCAAAACCCCTTTGATTCTACAGAAAGCTAGACCCTACTGAAACATGTAAATTAACCAAAATGTGTAGGGTAAGGAACCAAAGCCAGGTGCTTCACAAGCTTGAGCCCATCAGAACAAGGGTGGTTATAGGTTCCAAAACCTATGAACCACCATGCCCAATATACCATTCCCTGTAATGTGCTGTAATGTTGCACAACATAATGCACTATAGTATGGGGTTATGGGGTGTTCACTAGTATAAAACCACTAAATCAAATAAAAATCAAATTTTTTTTAAAGGATAGGCACTGTACATGTGAGGTTTAGGGTTAAACCCTAAACCCTATTTGGTGTTAAATAATTCTCATAAAGTTAAGCCAGAACAAATAAAATTTGGCTAATGGGGTGTTCACAAATATATTCCAACCTCATATACAAACAAAAATTAATCAAAAGTTTGAGTGGAACATGATTATTACTTGCTAATTAGGCCCACTTTACACGAGGAGTCAAGGCCAAGGTTGAACTCAAATCCAACATTTCTATAGGTGAAATCACTGAAACCAGGCCCAAGGGCTTTACACTAGGAGTCAAGGCTGAAAAAGAAATCATTTTTAAAAATCTACCAGTTTACAGCGCAAAAAGAGGATACATATCAACTTGGGAGGCCAATTTGCAATCCTTGGGGCCAATGTTGCGGCGATAAAATATTGTGGTTTTGATCAAGTCCACACCATAGGATCAAAATAATCCCTAAATCAAACCCTATTGGTTTTTTCTTCTTCATTTCATCTCTTCATTTTTCTTTTTTCTTCTTCTTGAGTTTTTGTACTTGTTAGCTAATGATGCAAAGAGTTTTTAATTTTTCTATTTAGGATATGGAAGATGTTGGAATGTTGAATGAAAAGAGTGTGTTAAATGTAGATTCTCATCATTTCAGTCTTTCAATTTGCCTTTTCAAATGTCAGTAGTTATAAGAGTTAATCTGCCCATCTTAACCTCAAATTATGTTTTTTCAATAGGGAGAGTTTGGAGGAAATAGAAAATTTTGTGCCAAAGAGAAAGTCAATTGACAAGAATTAATATGCCCATTTTGACTTCAAAATATGTATTTTCAAATAAGGAGGGTTTGGAGAGAATAGAGAAAATTGTGTTTGAGAGAAAATCAATTAACAAGGAAGTTCCCAATTTTCAAGACACTCAAGAAAAGTATGGTCATCCATGATGGTTTGACTTTTAAGGTTTAGCTTGAGAAAATAAGCGATCCATCAATGAAAAAAAATGATACCTTACAAAAAAAAGAACAAAAAAAAGAATGAAAGCATACGAAGGGTTGAAGCCTTGATCCTTACTTTATGACCTTACTTGCTTTATACATGAACTCTTTGGCCCCCAAATAAATAATTTTTAAAAAAAACTTAGGAGTCAAACACTAAGTCAAGAAATGCTCAAATTTCTCATTATTGACACCAAGATTTTTTGGTATCACCTGCTGGTCTAAAGCAGGCCTTAGTAACCATGGTCAAGAAGACATGAGCTGAAATGGGGCAAGACTCAAGGTAAAGAAACATTGCATTCATGAATCTCTCATGTGTCCCTATTTTCAAAAGTTTTCACCACATGTTAGCTTGTTGCCCTATTGAAAAATAAATAATTTTCTGTTTGCTGCAATTTAAAATCTGTATAAAAGCCATTTTTGGCTTATTAGGCATTTAGGGGTCAATAGATGATTTGCCGGACACATAACATGACAAAGTGCCAGCGCCATCCTTGTTCAGGGTCCCTTGCAAAGGGCAAGTTGACCATCACCAGTATACAGCCATTAGAATACTTCAACCATAGTTAAGAAAAGCACATGGATTGAGAATTATAATATCAAGTGAAGTTGCTTGAACAATTAGGATTTGTTACCATCACAATTCCAAAGGACAATAATGGGTTTGTTGGGAAAACCCAATATCCAAAATGTAAACAAGGTAGGGTTGCCAAGTCCTTCATGACATGGGAATATATGAACAAGCAAAAAAATTCCCATCTAACCAAATTGGAATTATGAAATTATATTACATTCAGATGTAATATAATATTTATATTATGTATAATGTTGTATATTATATTATATTATAATTGTTATATCCCAAATGGATGTACATCCTATACTTGGAAGTTGGTGACTCCTAAATCCTTTTGAAGAGTAGGACATAATTTCCCAAAAGCACAATTTGCTTCTTATTTGATCAGTCCATGACCTACCCCTAATAAACACATGAGCCTACCAAAGTTGACCCTTAGAAACACATGCTCTATGAAGCTGACCTAAATGGTGTCCCACTAAAGTGGTTTTACTTAATATAGGTCCCATGGGTTTAGGGCTCAGGGTGCCAAATTCTTTTGGATTCTGTTGTCTTTGGGGCGGGGGGTGGAGGAGGGAGAGGTTGGAAACAGATCTTGAGTGATGAGGGACGTGTTAGATCATGCACCCATATCCTCTCTTGGATCCCATAGGCTACTAAACCCTAAACCTGAAGATCTCTCAACAATGCATCCCTTTGGTTTCTTGTCCTCTTCCTCTTGGGTGTGTGCACTTTTTTTAAAAACTTTTGTAGCATAAGAAAACTTCCATACTTTTTCCCACTTTCTTATCATCTTGTCAACTTTGGGTGTCTTTAATATCTTTGTGTGGCAACAGCACAGCGTTGTGAAGATAATTTGTCACCATTGAAGCTGACTCATCTAATCTTTCATACTTGTCTTGGGTTAGGCCACATCTGCTCACTTCCTCCCTTGGATTCCATTGTCGGCTCACAATCTGTTCCATTGGTAGTAGATAATTGTGCAATTTTGTGCTCTCGTTTCTGTCCCTGGGATTTCATATTGGCTCACAATCTGTTCCATTGGTAGCAGATAATTGCGCAATTTTCTGCTCTTGTTTCTGTCCCTGGGATTTCATATTGGCTCACAATCTGTTCCATTGGTAGTAGATAATTCCCCAGTCTTCTGCTCTCGTTTCTGTCCCTAGGATTTCATATTGGCTCACAATCTGTTCCATTGATAGTAGATAATTCCCCAGTTTTCTGCTCACACTTTGTCCCTGGGATTTCATATTGGCTCACAATCTGTTCCATTGGTAGTAGACAATTGCGGAAATCAGGATTTGGGTTTTCAATGCTTTTTATAGATGCTAACTCACCAGTCCAGATTTTGAGGGACTGGATTTTTATGGTTGTGGGTGGTGACTATAGAACACATACAGAAGAAGAAGCTTTGAATTCTGGGACATTCGTCACACCTGAAGGAGGATAATATCTTATACCTAGTAAGTTAGAGCATCTTTTTACTAGCTCAGTATGTGACCCTGTAAAAATATTTTTCACATCCAAGTTTAGTTATTTTCTTTTATCCAACCCCACCCATAAAACCAAGACTAGCACTCTGCAAAGAGGTGGGAGCCTACTAATGGGAACCCACCTAGATCAATCAAAGTATCTAGCCAATGAACAGCAGGTTTTAGACTTTGCTGTGCCTTTACCAGCCTCAGGGTAGAACAGCCCATAACCAAACACTTAAGGATTTTGAGATCTTAGGCTCTCAGGGAGTAGCCCAATTGACCCTGGAGTCCAAGATGAATTGTAGAGCACCTCTTGGCCCTCCCAATGCCGTTTATTGCTTGTCATTCGAGTGAAAAATGAACAAGGTATCACACCTCAAAGTTAGACACCCCTTAGCTGTTGGAAAAAATAGTCAACAAACATAGGACTCCCTATGACTAAACACTTTTGATTCTATTTTCAAAAGTAGTGTTGATGAAAGTAAACACCACATGTCCTGTAATCAAAATTGGATGAAGGGAAAAACAGACCAAATTTTATGTAAAATTATACATCAACCATCAACAGTTGGGATCAAATTTTCCAAATAGGGTTTCACATCCACGGTGATGGGTGTTCTTTTGTTCTCTAAACCTTAATTCCCACAATGTTAACCTTAATTCCCCCATTGCTTAGAGGTGCCACGAGGCTTCCCATAATGATCTTGCTCGTTTTCTCTAGTTCTCCCTCTAGTCTAGTCTTCACCACTTAGAGGTGATGTCGGGCTTCCCATAACAATTTTTCTCGTTTCCACTAGTTGTCTCCCATTTGGTCTAGTCCTCAACACTTGGAGGCGCCACAAGGCTTTTGTCAACGATCTTTTTCATTTCCTCTAGTCATCTCCCTTTGGAGCTCAAGATGTACACTTAGAGTTAAGCTTCTTGAGTTCATTCATGTGGTTGCTTCTCCTTGTAAGGTTTAGCGTTGTTTGACTTGTTGATGCTTTATATTTGCTCCATTGTCCATGTTTATGTATGCCTTATGTGTAATGTAGGTATGGAGCACAACACTTGAACCACAAGAGAATGAAAGTTGTTATGTTTATTGCAAGTTTGGTCCTTCTCTCTCCCTCCTTGAACAAGAGCTCAAGTTCAATTGTTGCCTTGGTCTTTCCCTCTCTCTCCTCGAACTTGGGTCTTTCTTTCTTTCTTTTCCCTCGAGCTTGGGAACTTCCCTCTTTCTCTTCTTTTCAAGCTCAAACTTGAGTTGTTATTACCTTAATTTCTTTATCTTTGAACTTGAGCTTGAGCTCAAGCTACCCTAGTTTCTCTTTCTCTTCGACCTCAAGTTTGAGTTCAAGTTGCTACTGCCCTGGTTTCTCTCCTTGAACTCAAGTTTGAGCTGGTGCTGCATTGGTTTCTTTTTTCAAGCTCAAGCTCTAGGTGCTACTGCCTTAGATTCTCTCTCCTTAAACTCAAGCTTTAGGTGCTACCGCTTTAGATTCTCTCTCCTTAAACTCAAGTTTTAGGTGCTACCGCCTTAAATTCTTTCTCCTTGAATTCAAGTTCGACGTGCTATCGCCTTAGACTTTCTCTCCTTGAACTCAAACTCTAGGTGCTTATGCCTTATATTCTCTCTCCTTGAATTCAAGTTCTAGGTATTGCCGCCTTAGACTCTCTCTTCTTGAACTCAAGCTCAAGCTACTGCTACCTTAATTTTTTCTCTTCAAGCTCGAGCTTGAGCTCAAGCTACTATTGCTTTGGTTTGTTTCTCTTCAAGCTTGAGTTCAAGCTGCTACTACCTTAGTCTTTCTCGAACTCGAGTTCAAGCTACTACTACCTTGGTTTTTTTTTCCTCTTTTAAAGCTTGAGCTCGATTGCTCTTTGGTTTGTCCTTTTCTCTCCTCTTTTTGAACTTGATTACTCCTTGATTTGTCCCTCTCTTTCTTCTCCTTGAGCTTGATTCGAGCTATTGTTGCCCTAATTTCTATCCCTTCTTTCCTCGAACTCAAGTTCAACTATTACTTGGTCTTTTTTTTGTTTTGGAACTCGACTCGAACTGTTGTTACCTTGGTCTCTCTCCTTCCTCTCTTTGAACTCAAGTTCAATTGCTACCTGGTCCTTCCTTCTCTCTCCTCTCTTTGAGTTCGACTCGAATTATTGTTGCTTTAGTATTTTTCCTTTTATTGAACTTGAACTTGAACTACCTTGATCCTTCTCTCTTTCTCCTCTCCTTGAGCTCGAACTCAATGTTGCCTTAATCCTTATTTCTTTTTTCTCCTTTCCTCAAATTGTTTAATCTTTATTTATTTCTTCTCCTTTGTTGTTACTACCCTGGTCGAGGTTCTCCGATTCTTTTCCCCCCATAACCCCCTTCCCAATTTTGTTGGAACCTATTAAAATATGTAATGTCGCAACCTTGTTATAACATGCCCCTTTGCAGGCATCCTACACTTTGTCTTTGTCCTAACCTTTTTTTAGGCTTATGTAGAAATGTTATTATTACCACTTATATGCCCAACTGGATTAACTCTACAACTAGCTTGAATGTTGTGGTGAAGCCTTTTTCCTAATACCTTGACATGTGCTATAAACCAAGTTTTATTAAAGGATATTTTTGCTTGTCTCCTAGCCTACTTTTTTATTAGTTGTTTTGCAACATTCAATAACTCGATTGTTCTCATGTCCTTTCATTCCTCTTTCTCCTTTCTTTTGGCCTCTATGATATGTTTTAAAACTTCTTTTTGTGTAAATTTCATTTGCATAATCTCTAAGTATTCAATTGTAGTCACGACATGTGACTTACTATAATCAACTAATGGTTTTGTCCCTCTTATTCTCACTTGCAAGTAAGCTTGGTAGTGACAACAAATGTGCAAGATGGAAGGGCGTTGGAGTACTAGAATTTTGAGAATGTGAGACTTCGGACACAATAACTTGAATAGAAGTAACTAGGTTTATAACTCTTCCATTACCTTGATATGATGTTCCTATTGTTGAAAGTCCAACTTCATTTCTAAGTTGTTCCACATAGAACCTTAATCTTTGTACTATGATTCCATCAAAATTCTAGTCTCCTACATCTGTAACATTTTGGTCTCCTGCATCATGAACATTTGTAGTGCCCATGTTCATTAATTCATTAATAACTACATCTTCTCCCCATTGTGGGTTGTCATTTCTTACATCATCTGAATTTCCAATGTCTACATATGTATGATAATTGTTCTCTCTTGTTATATATAGACTGTTAGGTAAGGTTTTATCATCCATAGCCCTAGGATTTAATGGCCAAATCCTTGTTACCCTGAACCCATTAATTATGTTTTGTTTGGACAAGGATTGGTCAAGTGTTTTGTCAACTTAACCAACTAGTGTTACTTTGTTTGGTTTTAGATGATTGTTTTTAAACATGTTATTATTTCTTTCTTTCTTGAAAGCAAACTTGAATGGCTTGAAATAACTCACATCTAGAGGTTGTATTGCACGAAAGGTGTGGGCAGGTAAAGTGACCATATCCAAGCCAAACTGTGAAGCCTACTCTATAGCTTCTAAACTAACATGTGAGCCATGCCCGTTTAAGATAAGTAAATGGCGATTAGATTGCGATACGCCACCAAGGATTGACTTCATAAAAAATGAAAAAAACTCCTTGAACAGAACACAAGTCATCCATGCCTTTTTTGCACAACCATATAAACTCTAAGTTTATAATCTTTGATGTAACTTTTTTTAATTTTTTCACCTCTAAAAATGTAAAATCATGATAGAAAACCTCTTTTAATGTTGATAACAACATTTATAATTAACCATTTTCAAGATTTATGAATAGTGTTGTATACCTATTGTGAGCCTCTTTTAGCTAGCACTCTAGTTCCTAACCATTGCCCAACTTGGAAACATGTATCATTTGAGTTCCAGATGTGAATTGTTAAATACTTATGTTGATCATTCAATGATTGGAGTTTTCTGTAAAGTGAGTTGCATGATTCACTTGTGAGTATTTGAACTCTACAAACCTCTAATCCTTTTGCAAGTTGAATTGTTAACTTTGGATGGTTATGTTTGAACCAATACCACAAAGAGTATGCAAGAATCCCATCCTTGAATGGTGTAGGGCAGGTTTGTGTGAATTCTACTACCTTTAGTTTGAACTACTCTAATGTTATTAAGAGCCCACAATTTTGCATGTCAAGTATCTAGCCAACTATTGCTAGATCTTCTTCATGTGTTAACACACTTGGTGGCCCATGTTCCATGGATCTTGTCTTACTAGTGAGGTGATTTGACAAGGATGTGAGGGGTATATTCCAAGTTTAGTTGGCCTTCTGCAATGATGTGAAGCCACTCTCCATTGTATCCATAGCCTCTTATAAGGCTTCAATTGTCCACTTGCCCCTTGTAATCTTGTTTGTTTTGACTAGTCTATAACCATTGTTTTGTGTAGATTGTGGATGAACATTCTCCTTGTTAGCATTTCTTGATGAATAGCACTAATCCTCCTTTTGTAAGGGACATTCAACATCATGGTTGATTAAATACTCCTACCCTTAGCCACCAATGGACTAGGGGTTCACGCCTTACCCCCAGCAAAAAATATACCTTAGGTTTTCTTAAAATTAGACCAAGACCAGATAAATTCTATTAGTTATGGATGTGTGTCAAAAGAATGTTCTAAAATCTTGAAAATTTTATTAAATCATAGAAATCTAATAAATCTACCCAAACTAAATTTTCATTTGTTGATATTGTGCAGGTTATTAGTGTGAATTGAAAGCCACGATTCAAACGAACTTGGGGAAACTTGTGAGATCTTAATTTTCTACTAGTTGTTAGTTGTTTTGGGATGTTTGTAGCCAGATAATAGTAACACGAGAACTTCTTGTACCATTCACTATAAAGCTTGTCTATAATAACAATGTTGCACTCATCACTTGTCTCCTCTACCTTAACCTTTATGTTGGTGTCCTTTTTTACTTTTTTCACTATTGTATTTGGTTGTTCTCTAGATTAATCATCATTCTTTTTCATTGTGCATTCTAGACTAATTGATTCTAACAATTCTACAGTGGGTTTAGATTGACACTCTATTTTTTAAACAATATTTTCATTAAATTAAGACTTTAACACTATTGCACTAAGACATAGAAACTTTAAGAAACTATGAATACCCTTTTCAACATAATCAACATATTTCAA
>Ga0116229_10012188_pt1 | contig 12455 bp, 10 predicted proteins | sample S1TSphgellanicum_3_FD_87313 | JGI IMG/M metagenome (GOLD analysis project Ga0116229, IMG submission 87313) | Host-associated microbial communities from peat moss isolated from Minnesota, USA - S1T2_Fc - Sphagnum magellanicum MG | ecosystem: Host-associated > Plants > Peat moss > Unclassified...
CCCACATTGCTGCGTGCCACCGGGCAGTAAGTCAGATGCGCCTCCAGCGTATCGACGAATTTCTCGTTGAACTCCGGCGCGTCGTAATCGAAATCTCGGAATATATCCCTGCCGAAACGCGCCTTGAGTTCCTCAGGACTCGGCGCGCCCGGTTCCACTTTCACCTCGGGATTGCGGCGCGAGATGGGGCATCGGGTCGATTCGTCCATCGCTCTTGTCTCCGGCGTGAAGAATGCGCTAAAAAACAAACAGTTGTTTTGTAGATTAGCCGCTTCAATTTAGCCTGTCAAGGTGGGCGGCCGCCAGCGCCCTGTCAGTCTCCGCGCCGGCGCGCCGCCCGTTTACGCACGGCCCTTGCTCGCGGCGACCCGCTTTCGCTGTACGGTCGTCCGGCCGTCGGACAGCGGCTCGACCACGCGCCGGGACTCGGCCCACTCCCTCCCGTCGCGCAAGCCGAATATCAGCGCTTCGGCCATCTTGTCGGCGATTTCGCCGGGACTCGCGGCACCCTTGTCCGAATACCATTCAGGTATCCAATTCAAGGCGCCAAGAATGCTGAACACGGCTATGCGTGTGTCGAGGCGCGGGCTGAACACGCCGGTGGCCTTGCCGTCGTTGACGATTTTTACGTAAGCGTTCGCGTATCTCCGGCGCATGGCGACGGCGCTCGCACGGTTCGGTTCGCTCAAGAAACGCCATTGGTGAAAAACCACCAGAGAGCGCTGTGGGTCCTCGGCGACCACGTCGACGTGCGCACGGATGGCCTTGCGAAGGCGCGCCTCTGGTGAATCGGCGGACGCTTCGAGCGACTGTTCGATCGCAAGAAATCGCGCAATGCCCTCGCTCACGATTTCGAGCAGCAGCGTTTCCTTGCTGTCGATGTGGGCGTACAGGCTCCCCGGCAGAACCCCTACCGCCTCCGCGATGTCACGCATGGTGGTACGGGTATAGCCGTTCAAGCCGAACAGCCGCACCGCGACGTCGGCGATGACCTCGCGGGTGCTCGTACCCTTAGCCTGCCGCTTCTTCATGCGATCGCGCCTCAGTGCTGTGCTTTGAAGGAGTTTAGCGTCATCCTGCCGCTAAACAAATGTTTGTATCAGCGCGGGCCGACGCGTTTCATCACCGACGAGTGTCCTGCGCGAGCACGTACAGGAAGGTGCGCCCAGCATCGCGAGGTAGTACGACGGCGTCGACCGAACGAGCACGACACGGTCGACGCGCGCGAACTGGCGAACTTAAGGGCCGTTACCGAGTGGCCGCGGAATGGAACCGCTTCGTGTGGCTGGCGGTAGGCGATTTCCGGCGTGCGCTCGATCGTCGCTGCACACAGGGGTCCCAAGACTGGAAAAAAACAATCATTTGTTTTATTCTGGGTCAGCCGCAGCGTGGTGTCGACGAGAAGTCCGCTGTGTTCTCCGCGCCCCGGCTTGGTGAGTGTAGCGTGCGAAGGCTTGACTTAGGGCCCTCCTCGCCTTTAATGTTAAGAAAACAAATGATTGTTTGGAGACAAGCCGATGCCCGGTCGGATCTACAACGACCCTCACGATAAGGCCTTTGAGGATTTTGCGCTCGGCGACATCGTCATTACCCGCGGGCGCACCGTCGATATCGGCGATATCTCTGCGTTTTCCGGACTGACGGGGGATCACTACCCGCTGCACACCGACGAGGAATACGGCAAGGCCTCGCGTTTCGGCACGCGCATTGCGCACGGTCCGTTGACTTTCTCCATCGCGGTTGGCCTGGTCGGCATGAGCGGGTTCTACGGCAATGCGATCACGGCGCTGGTCGAAGTCAGATCCTTGCGCGCCGTCAAGCCGGTGATTGCGGGCGATACGCTGAAAGTCCACGCGGAGGTGGTCGAACTTGCGGAGGGCCGCAATCCGAAATACGGCACGATTCACGTCAATTACTCGGTGCGCAATCAGCGCGAGGAGGAAGTCATGGCTTTTCTACAGATCATGTTGGCTCGGCGGCGCGAGCAGCCCGGTAGCGGCTCGTGATGGACGCCCGGCCGCTCAATGTCGATGCGAACTCGCCCAACGATCCGGTATTCATCGGCGTCGGTGAACTGCCCTCGGGACGATATCCTGAACGCAATTTTATCGGCGATCTGACTCACGTGGGCTTGCGTGCGCTCGCCGACGCCCGGATGGTGCCGCGCGATGTCGACACCATCCTGTTGATACCCTGCCTGCACTCGGCGGTTGACCAGGCCGATATGATCTTCTCGCGCATGGCCGAAGAGCTGGGGCTCATCGGCCATTTGAAATCGAGTTTCATGGTGCACTCCGGAGGCTCAACCAGCGATAACGCGGTGCGCGTCGCGTCGGGCCTCATTGCATCCGGGCACGCCCGCACCGTGCTGGTCCTGCACTGCGAACGATGGGGCTCCGCCGACCTCGCTGAGATGGTCACGATGCTCAGCAAGAACGGCATCCCGAACGAATGGGAAGGACCCACGGGTCTGCAGTTCAACGCCATTGGAGCGCTCATCACCCGTCGCTACATGCACGCCACGCAGTCGAGTGCCGAGGACATGGCCTCGTTTTGCGTGACGCTTCGCAAGTGGGCGCAACTCAATCCGAACGCCATGTATCGAGGCAAGCCCCTGACCGTCGAGAAAGTGCTGGCCTCCAAGCTGGTCGCCGAGCCTTTGCATGCGCTCGAATGCCCCATGCTGGCGGATGGCGCCGTCGCCTTTGTCATGACCAGTGCCGAGCACGCGAAGGCCCGCGGCATCGATGTCACGGTGCGCGTCGCCGGTTCAGGCGGCTGCGTCAGCCACTACAGCGTGGGCCAGGAGCCTGATCTGGCTGCATTGGGCTGGGCCACTGCCGCCAAGAGGGCCTATGAGCAGTCGGGGTGGGGCCCGCAAGACGCGCAGATCGCTCAGATTTACGACACCTACGCGGCGGTCACGACCATCGCTGTGGAGGGTTTGGGATTCTGCGCGCCCGGCGACGGTGCTCGTTGGTTTGCGTCGGGTGTGGCTGACCCCGGCGGGAAACTGCCGTGCAATACCAATGGCGGCATGCTGTCGGCCGGCCACACCGGCGTGGGCGGAGGCACGGCACTGTTGGTCGAGGGCGTGCGCCAGCTGTTGGGACGTGCCGAACCGGAGCGCCAAGTTGCCGGCGTACGGCGCTGCATCGTCGGCGGCACCGGCGGCAGCTACATGGATGCACAGGTGCTGTTGTTGGAACGCTGCGCGACCGGACGAAAATCATGACCAACCTCATACGAGACGAGTTCCGCGCCGGATTGGCCCGGGGTGATCTGCTGCTTCAACGCTGCAACGACTGCGGCAAACTCAATATGTATCCGCGTCATGCCTGCCCGCATTGCCAATCGCCGTCGCTGGGATGGCAAAAGTCGGCGGGCCTCGGCGTGTTGCACAGCTTCACGGTGCTGCGCGCCGGAGCACCGGAAGGCTTCGAGAGCGATCTACCCTATGCGCTCGGCGTCATCAAGCTCGAAGAAGGAGTGCAGTTGCTGGGCCGTCTGTTGCCCGATCCGGACGGTGACTGGCACAGCTACCGCTGCGATGACCGCATGCAATTCAAAGCCGCGTCGCCCGAATCGGCGGCGCATCGGCCCTGTGCGTGGTTCGCGCGATTGGCCGTCTGATGGCGCGGTCATGAACAGCTTTGCGTTCTTGCAAAAGGCGGCGATGCTGCGCGCCGACCAGCCTGCGCTGGTACACGGCGCCGAATCGATTTCGTATCGGGAGTTTCATGATCGCGCGCTCGCCATCGGCGGCAATCTGTTGGCTCTCGGGCTCGAACAAGGCGACCGCGTCGCTTTCTGCCTGGCCAACAGCCCGCGCATTCTTGAAGTCGTGTATGGCTGCTTCGCCGCCGGATTGGTCGTCGTTCCCATCAACGCCCGTCTGCATCCGCGCGAGATCGCCTATATCGTGAGCGACTCTGGAGCTCGGGCGCTGATTCATGGGCCGGAGTATCAGGCCGGCATCGCACAGCATGCGTCGGAGTTCGCGGCGCTCAAACACCGGATATGCACCGCCGCGGTCGAGGGTGGCCCCACCTTCCAGGATTTGCTGACCGCGTCCTCGGCATTGACGCAATCGGCCGAGGTCTCCGCCGCTGATCCGTGCTGGCTGTTCTATACCTCGGGCACGACCGGCAAGCCGAAGGGCGCGATCTGGACGCACCGCACCGTGCGCGTGGTGATCATGAATTACCTGGCGGACGTGCACAATATTCAGCCGGGCGACATCGTGGCTCACGCGGCGCCGATGTCGCACGGCAGCGGCATCGTGGCGCTGCCGGCGGTGGCGCGCGCCGCCACCAACGCCATCCTCGACAGCAAGAGTTTCGAGCCGCAGGCGCTGTTCACGATGATCGAATCCATGAAGGTATCGCACATCGCCTTTTTGGCGCCCACCCAGATCATCAAAATGCTCGAGGAATTCGTGCCTGGCATGCACGACCTGTCGAGCCTCAAGGCGGTCTGCTACGGCGGCGCGCCGATCTACGTGGAGCATTTGCGCAGCGCCATCCGGGCCTTCGGACCTGTATTTGCGCAAATCTACGGCCAGGGCGAGGCCCCGATCACCATCAGTGGACTGAACGCCGCGGAGCATGCCCGGCTCCTTGCGGCCAACGATCCGCGCATTGGCTCGGCGGGCACGATCCGTACCGATGTCGAAGTACGGTGCGTCGACGCCGATGACCGGCCTCTGCCGCCGGGTCAGGCGGGTGAGATCGTGGTGCGCGGCGACATCGTGATGCAAGGTTACTGGAATAACCCGGCCGCCACGGCCGACACCCTGCGAGGCGGTTGGCTGCACACCGGTGACATCGGTCTGCTCGACCGCGAGGGCTATCTGTTTCTGCTGGATCGCGCCAAGGACATGATCATCAGCGGCGGCAATAACGTGTACCCGCGCGAAGTCGAAGAAGTCATCGTGCAGCACGCCGCGGTCGCCACGGTGGTCGTATTCGGAATCCCTCACCCCTATTGGGGCGAGGCCGTGCACGCGTTGGTGGTGCTCGAAGCGGGCGCGACGGCGAGCGCTCAAGACATCATTGACCACTGCGGCCAGAACCTGGCCGGCTACAAGAAACCCAAGAGCGTGGAATTCGTCGATGCGCTCCCTGTGAGCGGGTACGGCAAGGTCATGCGGCGCGAGATCCGCGAGAGATATTGGCAAGGTTATGAAACCCGCGTCGGGGGCGGTGCGCCAAAGCCGGTCACAATCAAGGAGCAGCAGTGAGTACAGTGCTGATCGCCGGAATCGGAATGACGCCGTTCGGCCGCTTTCCGGGCCGCGGAATCCGCTCCCTGGCGGTCGCCGCCATCGACGAGGCATTGGCCGACGCGGGCATCCCGGCCGGGGATGTCGCCAAAATCTTCTTCGGCAATGCGGTGGCGGGAATAGTCACTCACCAGGAGATGATTCGCGGTCAGGTGGCGCTGCGGCATCATCCGCTCGCGCGCTCGTCCGTCATCAATGTCGAGAACGCGTGCGCCTCCGGAGGCTCGGCGCTCAATCTCGCGTTCGAGGCGATCGCCGGCGGCCGGGCGGAGGTGGCACTGGCCGTGGGCGTCGAGCAACTCAATCATTCGGACCGATCCCGGCCGTTCGATGCACTGCGCGGATCGACCGACATCGACGATATCGGCGAGTCTATTCCCGGACAGATCGCCGCCAATTCGATCCTGATGGATTTCTACGCCGGCGTGGCCCGCGACTATTTGCAGACCCACCGCGCGACTGCCGAAGATTTTGCCCTGGTCGCGGTAAAGAACCGGCGGCACGCCGGTATGAATGCGCTGGCGCACTTCCGCGTGCCTCAGACGCTCGAAGACGTCATGAACAGCCGCATGATCGTCGATCCGCTGCGCTTGGCGATGTGCGCGCCGACGACCGATGGCGCGGCGGCTCTGGTATTGTGTTCGGCGGAATATGGACGCCGGCTGACGCGCAGGAAGGTGCAAATGGTGACTTCACATGTGGCGGCCAGTCCCGGTGCAGGACAGAGCCCGGTCACGCCGGCGGCCACGGCGGCCTATGAGGCTGCGGGGATAGGAGCCAAAGGCTTCGATCTCATCGAGCTGCACGACGCGGCGGCGCCGGCGGAGTTGCTGCAGTACGCCGAGATCGGTTTGTGCCAAGAAGGCGAGGCCCATCATCTGGTGCGTGAAGGCAAGACCAACCTCGGCGGCGAGACGCCGGTGAACACGAGCGGCGGCTTGCTCAGCCGCGGTCATCCACTCGGCGCGACGGGCTGCGCTCAGGTGGTGGAACTGTGCCAGCAGATGCGGGGCGAAGCCGGCCGCCGGCAGGTGGAGAACGCCCGTGTCGGTCTTGCGATCAACGGCGGCGGCTGGCTGGACGGCACCTACGCGGTGGCGGTATCCACCATCGTCAAGAGATTGGATTGATCTTTTCGAGAGTCGCGCACCATCAACACCCGAATCGAACTCGAGACTTGTTACCACGAGCGGGTCGCCGACGGCGTCGTGATGCTCACGTTAAACCGGCCGGAACGCGGCAACGGCGTGATACCCGAGATGGCGCGGGATCTGCTCGCGGCACTCACCGCGCTGGAACTGGACCGCACGGTACGGGTCCTGGTACTCACCGGCGCCGGCGCCCAATTCTGCGCAGGCGCCGATTTGGTGGAATTTCAGCGCTACATCGATGAGCAGCTTCCCATTGATCACGAACCCTTCAACGCTCGTGTGTTGTGGCCGGTTACGCAACGCTTGGTGAGTTGCCGCCTGCCGCTCATCGCGGCCATCAACGGGGGTGCGACCGCGGGTGGGCTGGATCTCGCGCTGGCCTGCGACATGCGCATTGCGTCCACGCGGGCAAAGATGGGCGAGACCTACATCAAATTGGGCCTGAATCCGGGCAACGGCGGCAGCTACTTTTTACCGCGTCTGGTGGGCTCGGGGCTCGCCGCCGAACTCGCTTTCACGGGCGATCTCATCGACGCTCAGCGCGCGCTCGACATCGGTCTGGTCAATCGAGTCGTGGAGCCGGACGTGCTGTTGACCGAAGCCACCGCGCTGGCCGCGCGCATCGCGAGTTATCCGCGGCTCGCGCTCGAAGCGACTAAACAGCAACTGCGGCAAAGTTGGCACTTGGATCTGCTCAGTTCGATGAACTCGAGTTTTTGGGGGGCCGCCACGATGAGCCACACCGCCGATCTGAAGGAAGGCATTGCCGCCGCGCGCGAAAAGCGTGCGCCCCGCTTCAACGCGTCGGACAAAAAAGACGGATCATGATCGAGGACACCATCATCCTCGATGCGGTAGCGCCGCTGCCCACTGCCTCTTAAGTGAGCTTGAGCAACACCTACCGGGGATTGCGGGTGCTCGATCTGGGCACCAATATCGCGGCACCATTCGCCGCCATGATGCTGGGTGATCTGGGTGCGGACGTCATCAAGATCGAACGCCCGCCGGGCGGCGACGACACGCGCGCGCTGCCCCCCTTTTGGCAACACGACGCGACCGTATTCCTCGCCGTCAACCGCAACAAGCGCAGCGTGCTGCTCGACCTCCGATCGCCCGACGGGCGCACGGCGCTGTGGAAACTCATCGAGTCCGCCGACGTTGTCCTCGAGAGCTTTCCACCCGGGCTCGCCGATAAGCTCGGTCTGCGTTTCGGGGACCTGCGCGCCCGCAATCCTCGCGTCGTGCTCTGCAGCGTGTCCGCCTTCGGGGACGGCCCACTCGGCGCAAGGATGCCCGGGTACGACGCGCTGGTTCAGGCGGTGTCCGGTTTGATGAGCTTCACCGGCCAGCCGGAAACTCCGCCCACGCGGCTGGCCCCGTCCGTGTTGGACCTGACCACGGGAATGTGGGGACTCATCGGCATCATGGCCGCGTTGACGCGCCGAGCGGCAGGCGGCGGCGGTGAACACGTCCGGCCCGCGCTGCTCGATTCGGCATTTATGCTCATGTGCCATCAACTGCTCGGATTTCAGGCGACCGGCAACTTGCCTGAAAAACTGGGATCGGGCGCTCCGAGTGCCGCGCCCTATCGTGTCTTCGCGGCCGCCGACGGTGACTTCATGCTCGCTACAGCGAGCGATGCTCAATTCACACGTCTGTGCACCGTGCTCGACCTGCCGGCCATGGCACAGGATTCGCGCTTCGCGACCATGGCGGCTCGTCTGGCGCATCGCGAACAACTCGATTCCCGCCTGGCGGCCAGGTTTATTCAGCGGCCTGTCAGCGCATGGCTTGAGGCGTTAGGCGAAGCCGGGCTCTCGGTCGGCAGGGTGAATGACATCCGGGATGCGTTGTCACTGCCGGTCGTGGCGGAGCGCGGACTGTTCGTCGCGCCCGACTCTCTGGCTTGGCCGGGCGGCTTGCCGCTGTTGCGTTTACCCATCGATCCCGACGGCGTCGGCGTTCGCCGCCCGCCGCCCAAGCTCGGCGAACACACGGTGGAAGTTTTGCGCGAAGCGGGCATGGACGAAGCGACGATCGCGCGCTTGTACCCGACGCAGCAGCCTGTCTGACTTACGTACATGTGCTGCGACGGCGCGGCCGCCGTTACAGTGCCGTCATTCCGCCATCGATCACATGCTCCGTGCCGGTAATGAATGCCGACTCGTCCGAAGCCAGGAACACCACGAGGTTGGATACTTCGCTGGCCTCCGCCATCCGGCGCAGCGGAATCTGCCCGAGCGCTTCCCCGCCGCCCTCGTCCGTCGCCGCCACCATCATGGGAGTCTTGATGTAGCCGGGGTGCACGGAGTTGACGCGGATGTTTTTTGCACCATATTCCACGGCAACTTGCTTCGTCATGCCGCGCACCGCGAACTTGCTGGCAACGTAAGCCAGGTTGGGCGCGCCGTAGATCGCCACGAGGCCGGCGACCGACGAGATGTTCACGATTGAACCGCCGCCCGCCTTGATCATACCGGGCAGTACGGTCTGCATTCCGAGAAATACAGCGGTTTGGTTGACCGCGCACACTCGCAAGAACTCCGATTCCGGCAGTTCAGTGGTGGCCGCCAGCGTACCTAAAATTCCGGCGTTATTGACCAGCACGTTGACGGTGCCGAAGCGTTCCTCGGCCGTTCGCAGCACCACTTTCCAATGCTCGGCTCGGGATACATCCTGAGTGACGAACACGGCATCGGGACCGAGCTCGGACGCCAACGCCTTGCCGGCTTTTTCATTCAGATCGCCGAGAACGACCTTCGCCCCATGCTCTACGAAAACGCGCGCATGCGCCATGCCCATGCCTTGAGAGGCCCCGGTGATGATCGCGATCTTGCCAGTGAGTCGTCCCATCTGATGTCTCCGCGTGCGTTTAGAATTTGAGACTGAGTTCGAGTCCGAACATACGCGGAGTTCCCGGCAGAACCGCGTTCGATCCGGTCACGGCGCCGAGCGGAAACCCACCCACGTTATAATCCTTGTCGGTCAGGTTGTTCACGTACAGCGCCCCGTTCAATTTCGAGCCGGACATCCCGTTCCATTCCGCCCGCATATTCAACAAGCCGTATCCGGCGATCCGGCAACCGGGCACGATGGTGTCGTTGAGATTGCTATAGTAGAAGTAGCTCTGAGCATAGAACTGGCCGCGCAACGCCACCTCTCCCCGGTCGGCGGGAAGATTCTGTGACAGCCGAAAATAGGCCGACCCAGTGACCTTGGGCGTATCGGCGTAGGGCCCGAAGATGAAGTCGGCGCCGGCCACGACGGCACGCGGATCCGTGTAGCGAGCGTCGGCATACGCCATGGACGCGCCGACCTCGAGCCATCGCACGAGATTGAAGGCGGAGTCGAATTCTACGCCGGTCACGCGCGCCGCATTCACGTTGCCCGCGAGAGCCGATATGTCGAGGTAAGGGGCTCGCTGCACATCCTTGATGTGCTGATCGTAAATGGCGATGTTCATATGCGCCGGTACGGTGCCGAGGAGGCCGGCGTACTTTGCGCCCAACTCGAAGTCGTACGTGGTCTCCGGCTTGAACGTGGCCGCATTGGGAAAGCTCGCCGCCGAAGTGCCATTGAAGCCGCCGGTGCGCCAGCTGCCGCGCTGATCGAAGTAAATCAGCAATTCCTGCGTGAGTTTATAGTCGAGACCGACCAGCCAGCTGGGCTTCGAATCGCTTCGGCTATGGTCTCCGGAGTCGAGGATGTGTAGCAAGCTGTCATCGCCCTGCAGGATTGATACGTTCTCCCAGGTGTAGCGCAGTCCGCCCGAAAAATTGAGTTGGTCGGTGATGCTGTAAGTGCCCTGGCCATAGACGGCCTTCGACTTATCCGTCACCGTGAAATCATAGGCACCCAAGTACGGAGCACCTAGATCTCCCGTGACCGTGAGTGGAATCCGTGTGTAAGTGTCTTCCCTCGATACGAAGGCGCCCGCGATATATTTGACGGGACCGGTCTTGCCGTTCAGCTGCAACTCATCAGAAAACTGATGGGTGCCGAAGGTGTAGCCCTTGTCGTTCGCGGCTGGACCGCCGCCGACCTGGAGGAAATCGTACGGGCTGCCCTCGATGTCCGATTCTTCCTGGGACAGCGCTCGGTTGTATCCGTAGATATTCTTGATCTCCGCGCTGTCGCCCAGCTGGTAGGTCGTGGTGTTGGTGACCAACGTTTGAGTGTTGTTGCGGGTGTCCGGCGCCGTGGAATACACATCGTAGAAGCCTACTTTGGCTTGCTTGTTCAGAAAATCCCCCACGCCGTTGAAGAGAGCGTTGACAAGCGGATTGTTGGTCACGACTCCGGCAGGATATGCCGCCGCCATATTGGTAACCAGCGGTTTGATGGTGCCGGTGACCGGATCAAAGTAAGTCGACGGCGCACCATTGACGCCGTTCGCGTTGGTCATCTTGTCTTGACCGACGAGGCCGCCGTATCTTCCCGTTTGCACATCGGCGACATTCTCGAAGCCCGTTCCAGGCGGCGCGATCAGCAGCCCGACGCGGCCGACTCTCGAATCGATGGAGTTCGGATGAGTATCCAACAGCAGATTTGTCTGATAGCCGTCGCGCTGCTGGGTCTTACCCGACAGCCGCACAGCCACGCCGCTGAACAGAGGCAGGTTCACCGCGGCCTCGAGCTCTTCGTTGTTGTAGTTTCCGTAGCCGACGGTTACATAGCCGCCGAAATCTTGCGACGGTTTGGTTGCGCTATAAAGCACCGCGCCACCCGTCGCATTGCGACCGAACAAAGTTCCTTGTGGACCCTTGAGCACTTGGATGGACTCCAGATCGAACAGCGAGGTTGCCGCACCGCCGCCCACCTGAACTTCATTGAAGTATGCGACGACGGCCGGCGAAGCGAACGAGAACGCGTCGATCGACTGACCGCGAATGGCGTAATTTAATTGGTCCGACGACCCGGTCTGCCGCACGGTCAGTCCGGGTGTGGCGAATTGGAGGTCGACTTGGCTTTCGATCCTCTGCTCGGTCAGCGCCTCGGGTGCGAGAGCTGTAACCGCGACCGGCACGTCCTGAAGTCTTTCCGATGTGCGGCGGGCGGTCACCACGATCGATTGCATTTCAATGGGCGCCGCGGCGTCGGACGAATCCGCGGCCGTGGTCGCCGGTTCAGGCGTCGCGTAAGAGATGGCGCTCGTCAACCATGCTCCTGTAGCCAACGCGGCGCTCGTGCACCAGAGTTTACCGTTCCAGCTGATTCGTCTCATGAATTCCCCCGTTTGCAATTCGGTTTTCGGTCCACGGCTGTACCAAACAATTGTTTGTTTTTTAGAAATTTTGCCGCAATGTTCCCGTGTTGTCAACAGTCAGTGGATCAAGCAGGGTGCGCGGGAACGTCTCGATAAATGCGCGCGACCGCATTTGCGCCCCGCCTCAAGGCATCATCGAATGCCCATCTCTTTAGCGATGATGCTGCGCTGAATTTCGTTGGTGCCGCCGCCCACCATGCCGTGCTTTGCTTCGCGGAAATAACGCTCCATGTCATATTCCGGCAGCTGCGCATAGCCTCCGAGCGCCTGCATTCCATTGAAGGCGATTCTGAAGAGGACCTGAGAGCAGAATAGTTTCGCCATCGACACTTCTTTGACTGCGCGTTCTCCCCGCGCCATCTTGCAGGCCGCGGAGTAGACCAGGAGGCGAGCCGCTTCGAGTTCGGTCTCGTTTTCCGCCATCCGGTGTTTGAGTACCTGGAAGGAGGCAAGAGGGACGCCGAATTGCTTGCGATCCTTGGTGTAACGGATGGTATCGTCGAGCGCCGTTCGCGCATTGCCCACCTGCGAGGCGGCGATGCTCAATCGCTCGAACTCCAGATGCTCGCCGATGTATTGCCAACCCTTCCCCACTTCACCGAGCAGCGCGTCCTTGGGAATGCGCAGGTTGTCCATGAAGAATTCGGTGGTCCCAAGACTCTTGCGAACGATCGTATTCATCTTCTTGATCTTGAGGCCCGGCGTCGTGTTCGGCACCAGAAACAGACTGAAGCCGTCGTGTCGCCCGGGACCG
>Ga0116229_10012189_pt1 | contig 12454 bp, 5 predicted proteins | sample S1TSphgellanicum_3_FD_87313 | JGI IMG/M metagenome (GOLD analysis project Ga0116229, IMG submission 87313) | Host-associated microbial communities from peat moss isolated from Minnesota, USA - S1T2_Fc - Sphagnum magellanicum MG | ecosystem: Host-associated > Plants > Peat moss > Unclassified...
CAACACTGGCATTCGATAGTGAAATGACCTAAGCAAGAGAAAAAATTGTTTTAAAGTTTTCATGCAAACCACAATTTCAAATTGATCTTAGGAAAAACTCAAACTTGTAGTAAGTGTCAAATGTTTATCTTTTTTCCATCCATTGATACTTACAAATACCATAATTGAAGTTCTGGATTCTCAACAACTTTTTTTAAATTATTACTATTATTTTGAAATTAGTTGGAGTGGCTCCATTCAAGTAGGCATAACATGTAATATGACATGGACCTTTCAAGATTGTTTTACAATGACCAACTAAGAGGCTAAACCTTGTGCAATGTGTGATTCAACCCACATTTTATATATATATCGTAAATATCCATATATAGTAAATATCCAACCCAATTTAGAACATGAGTTGGAACTTGGAAGTAGGTATAAAAAGAAAATTGCCCCATTTAAATGGATGTGATTGTCAGCAAAACAAACTAGTTTCCTCAAAAATTTGTCTATATTTAAGCATCAAGAAAATATCATGTTTTTGTGTTCTTCCACCTAGTCATGGCCTTTTCAAAAGGGAAATTTTCAATGCTATAAAATTGTTGTCCATAAAAACAAGTGCATAGATCTCAAGTAGCAAATCAAGCAGTTCTTCAACTTATTCCTCATGAATGGCACTGCCAAGAAACAATGTTCATCTTCTAGAAACCCAAGGATTTAAACACATGCAATCTCAACAAGCTTTATGAATTTCAAAAACTTAAGCTTGAGGATGGAAGAAAAACTAATCTTGACCCACAATCAAGTGACAAGATTCACAAGAGAATCATCCTTCATGATTTCCCTATTTGTAGCCATTGTCATCTTTTTAAAAATAACATTACATATCCAAAGCATGGCCATCTAGGAGAGGTTTCACAAAGACCCCTTCCTTTGCCATCTTGTCAGGCATATAATAGGTAGCTTTGATGGCAATCAAGTGTTGGTGGAAAACATCTTCAACATCATTGGGACAATCAACCCAAAATTAAGGTAAATCACACCTAATGCCAACATAAGATCAATATTTGAAATTTGTCCTCCAATTCATGGACTAAAGACTTGGCAACATCTTCATAATATTTTTTCACATTAACCAACTAGACCTTAGGAAAATATGGCAATGTAGACCCAACATCCCCTATTATAAGACAATGTTGGTTCACAAAATATTTAAAATCAAAAAATTCAATAACAAGCTAGTCAACTTCCTCACCACTTAAGTTTAAACACCAACTCATTAGCGGATTCCTATTGATGAATGTTTCAAAAGCATTTAGTTCATGTCAAATGCAAGGTCATCAAATTTTTTCCAAGAATCATTGAAATGTCATTAAAGCTTTAGTTGGCAAATATTCACCACATCAATAAAATCACAAACAAACAAGTTGTGAGATTATGCAAACTTGATCAAGGTATGCACATAGTTCAACGTGGCAAAATGGCATGCAAACCCAAAACAAACTTCAAGTCACAAATGACGTTTAGATTTTCATTAGTAGTGTTGTTTTTCAAAACATCATCATGAATCTTTGCCATCAAAAGCTAATATTGTTCCATCACATGTTTCATAGGAAAAAACATGGTAATCCATCTTGTTTTCATGTATTTCAACAAAAAAAAACTTTCTTTGTAAGCACAATATCGCATAAGCTCTAAAATTCAAGGAATTTTTTAAATGAATGAAAGAAAAACCCATATGAAACCTAAAGGAGGGCTTCCAATTGAGCAATTAAATTCAACTTTGATAAAACCAACACAACCAAATTGGTTCAATAAGCAAAACAATGTACTCCCATCAAAAATAGAATCACATTCTCCTTCATTTTTGTGATAGCACCAACTCTTGCACTTTGAAACACTATTGTCATCACAACCCATTGAAATGAGCTTGGCTTCCAATTTTTAGCACTCAAACTCCCAAATGTGACCATGGCAATGAACATCAAATAAAAAGGTTCTTAATTGTCCCTTGTTCACCTAAAATTGGGTGCAAGGATCACAACTTGTGTTGACAAGATTGAAGGGAGATGCTTTCAATACTTTTATTTGTAAATTATTCAATGAAACCTTCTAGAAGTTCATAATGTTTTTTTAAAAATTCACCAATTAAACCTTTTACAAACTTTTACTATATAAACTTTTAGAGGTTTTCATCAATTATGTCTTTTAAAAACTTTGGTTGTGTTTTAAAAACTTTTATTGATTATGTATTTTAAAAGCTTTGAGTAGTTTTTGTTGATTACATCTTCTTCAAAATTTTATTAATTCTAAAAAATTTCATTAATTAAAATTTTTAAAAACTTATAAACATATCAATTTAATCTTTTAAAAATTTTCTTATAATACTCTTGGAAATTTCAAAGCATATTCCTTCAAAAATCTTTATAAAAACTCATTGATTGTTTAACTTTCGTGACATTGCCTCTTTTGATAACAACACATTCCATAAGGAGTTATGAAAATGAGTCATAATCAAAAAAAAAAATGAAAATGTGTCACATAGTTTTTAGAATGTAAGATCGTTGTTTATTTGGAATAAAACATTCACGGTCATTCTAACCAACAATAATGAGTGATACCTTCTATATCAAAGACCAAGCAAACACAATTACATTTTCATTTGTAAAATGTGTTCTAAATATGGCTTTTAGATAGCCTTCATAGGTGTGTTTAATTTCAAGGTTAACTATTAAACAACTAGTGTAATTGATTCATTAACATTTTCATGATTCAAATGGCTTTTCATATCAAAGTTATCGACATGAACTCTTTGGTTGAAACAATATAATTGAAGTGTGTCATCAAGAAGATATGTAAGCAAAAATTCTTGTCTTTTGGATGATGTGATTTCAACCTTTATAATTTCACATCAATGATTACAAGATGAACTAGTCAAGTTTTTTTTTCACCATTTATATAATATCTATTTTTTTTGGCATTAAAAAAAAATTGTTTCCTTCACTTTTATGGGACACTCGAATATTTCAAAGATCTTTTAGATACAATTATCAAATTTCTAAAACCACTATGAAAAAAGAGGAAGGGATTTGCAACTTGGCTTTCAATTGGAATTTTTATGTGGTTTTTCATTCATTGAAATTTGTTGATGTCTAATATTGTAATTAACTTGCAACTAGGGTGCTTACATAGGTTTCCCACACAAAATAACCATGAATGAACATAATGCTTATGTGGCTTTTCATTTGTCCATTGATGAACAAAATCTATTGATGTCGATTATAATTAAATTGCAACTAATGCATTGTCGAATTATTATTTGGTGACTAATGGGTTTGCCAACAATATTTTGTTACAACTTGAATTAATGTAATTCTAAATTGAAATTTATTAATTTGTTGACAAAACTATTTTACAACTAACATGTCCATTTGGAATGACATTGCATAAGTTGCATTGCACAAATAATGACAAACATTTTGTTTCAATATTTTAATTATGTGTATTGATATATATTCAATGTTAGAAAATACAATACTCATGAACATTTTGGTAGTTCATGGTCCTTTTTTATGGTATGTACTTTCTTTATGTCTTTAATGTTAAGTTATAATATATTACAACTATTACTATCAAATATCTTATTTTATTGTTATCTAATGTAAAGAAATCCATCTTTTTATAGTATGTAGTTTCTTTGCATCTTTATATACAAAGTTAGCCACAACTAGTTAAAATTATTGCTATCAAATATTCTATTTAATACGTATTTGTATCTAATGTTAAAAGGTTCAACTTGTCTCTATTAAAAAATTAGTTGATATTTTGATAACTATCAAACGTGAAATGATGTTTGCACATCAATGTAAGAATAATTTCATTGCAATGTGAAATACGATTTAAGTTCCATATTTGAAACCTAGTAAAGTCTTTTGTAATTAAAAAAAAATGTACAAACAATGTCATCATTCATTTATTATTGGAATACAACATAAACAACATATCATAATCTCATCATATAACTAGGTTTGGGTACATTCAAGCTAATAAGAGTCAATGGTTGTGTAACCAACAATTGATTTTTTTTGTGCCAAAAATTATACTAATGTTGTAATTTTTTTTAATGTGTTCACATCATAATGTTTCAAATATATAATGGACACATGTGGAATAATTTGAAATGCATTTAATGATTATAAATTATTCAAAAACACTCCTACAACAAATTAGTGTTTGTCATTGCTTAATGACCTCTTAAATAATTTGTAAATGAAATACAATTTTGAGGAAATTTTTTTAATACATCTTTACGTAATAATACAATGCAACATCTTTATTGTTTTAATCATTTTTTCTAGCTTACAAATGGAATATTCCTAAAATATTTTGAAATATTTTGAAAATAAGTGGTCACTAAAAGTCCACCATTGGCTTTTATTAGTGTGAATGTGCCCATTTATCCATTTCCACTCACTTTTATTGATCTGGAATTTGATTATTTTTTTGTGTCCATATTTGGGTGTCTATATTGTGAAAATTGAATAAGCATATCCTATGACTATATTCTAATTTATAAGCAACATACACACATTGTCACATGCTTAAGTTCTCACCAAAATTTAACAAAAACAACACATCATAAGCATACAATGACTAGACTACAAATTTACATTCAATCATTTTAATTCAAAATAAAGTGTTATAAGCAAAATTGAATTACATTCAGCTTGAAATGTATACTTACCTTTGCCTTTGTTGTTTTAGCATAGAAGTGCATTGAACTTGAATGTTTTGGGACTTGCATCATCAAAGTTCATAATCAATAGTTCATTATAGTTGCATAGAAACTAATAACTTAGCAACATAATATTCTTATGTAGAAAAATAATGGATGATATTGCAAATGCACAAAACATGGGTGTTGAACAAATATTTTAATTCATTACATATAAAAACTAGAAGTTCTTATAATTTCACATAATCATAAAAAATAAGACTTTGATGTATGTGTGTGGACATTTTTCAACTAACATGTCCATTTTTCAATTAACTAAGTTGTGTGAAAAAGGTAGTATTCCTTGAATAGTTTTTGGTAAAAATCTGACAAACATATGCAATTATTCGGGAATTGAAGAGAGGGTTTGCAAATTCATGATGGTCCAAATTTTCTTTGGATATATTGACAAGCCACTATTGAAGATGATATAGCCTAATCAAGACCTTTGTTTGACAAGGACTTTTCTCCATTTTTGCAAACTTTTTTCTCTTAATGTTTTTTGAGGAGAAAATGTAGATGTTTTTTTATGTTCCTTTGAGTTATTGAAAAATACCAAGATGTCATCCAAGTAGATGACCACAAGTTGTTTAGGAATTTTCTAAATATGTCATTCATTATGTGTTGAGAAATTGCAAGGGCATTCATAAAACCAAAAGACATGACATTGTACTCAAAATGGCCATATTTTATGTGAAATGTCGTTTTCTACTCCTCACCTTCTTTTATATGTACAAGATTGTAAGCATCTTTCAAATTTTTGGGTGAATAATTTTATTTGATTGAGTTGTTCAAGAGGTTTTGAAATCAATAGGATAGTAAATTTTCACGATAATTTTGATGAGGCCATGATAATTGACACATGTGGAAAGTCTCATTTTTTTCTTCAAAAAAATATTGGTGCACTTGCATGTGATTTTAAACATTGTATGAATTTTTTGAAAATATTGTTCTCAATATGAGTTTGTAGTTCAACAACTCATTTTGTGGGAGATTGTAAATGGGTCCAAATGGTGGTTGCATGCCTTCTTGTGATGCAATCACACAATTGTATGGTCATTGTTGAGGTAATATGTTAACATTTTCCTTCTCAAATACATCCTTGTAGTTTTGATATTTTGTTCGAAGAATGTTTGCATTTATTTCTTCAACAATTCTTTTTGGGTAGTATAAACCATAAAAGGTGTGCCAATGTTTTCTACTTGAAAAAATAAATTTGTTCCAATGAATATTATTCAAGTAGATTTTAATTTTGGGTGACGATCAATCATGAAATATATTTTTTCTATTGACCAACTATATTTGGGTTGTCTTTTGAGCCATGAAAGTCCCAAAATGATTGGACTCAATGATGTTGAACATGATTTTTGAAACAAATTACAAGTTTATTCATGTGTACCTCTAAAGGTTGAGTCTTATGGGTCACATCATCAAAGGAAAGGGATGTTTATCAATTACTTTGCAAGGTGTCGAGTTTGACTTCCATAGTAGCTAAAGGTATTTTTGTCACCCAAAATCTTCAACAATGGAATATGTTATTGCACCATTGACTATTAATGCTTTCACATGTATGATTCACTTGGCAATATGTATGTATGTATGTAAGGACCATGAAACAAAATACATAATTGAGAAATAGAAATAAACCTTTTATTTCCCTTAAAGTATTGTTGTCCAATGATGAGATCCCTATTGAAATTAGACAAATCCATTTTCCATTTATATTTTCTTCATTGAGGACCATGCTTCAAACCTTGTATCTTTTCTTGTTTGAACATTTTTGTGCAACATGCTTAGGTTCTCCATAATGCAAGCAAAGCCTTAATTGTTGTCAACATTGTTCATCTTTTTGAATGGAAGGCTTGAATCATGTAGCATCCACTTGTATAGGATTGTCACCCATTGTTGCCTATGAAATATAAATTAAATATTTGTAAATGTGTTCATGAATGGCCTTGTAAAAGATCAAATTCTCTTTTCTTATTGTTTTTCAAATAACTAATTGTCACGTGCAATGGCTTGAATGAAGAATTCACTTAGCGCATTCACTTTTGGCATTGTGAACATGAGGTCGTTCAAATCATCTCATAGAGCCAAATGTAATTGGTTGATGTAGCTTTTTTCATTTCAATTGACATCACATGCTAATCGCTAAAGTTTTGTAGCATAAATCGATGCAAGACAAAATCCTTGATATAGGTTTTTTTTTTGGTGTCTACAACCCTTCTTGATTGGCTTCACCAAATGTGCATTCAATTATGTAAATAATGCATTAAAATCATACAATATTGGTGAATTTGTTTCAAACAATGTGACAAGGTTATTCCTAAAAGTGTATCCCAACCAATCCAACTGAAAAACATAATCAAGGTATCAATTGTGTTGCAAGTGGATGAGGACATGAACTGTTGAATAAAACTTCAAAATTTTGACCTTGTTCCATTAGAAAAATTGGGCGTGCTAAGTAGATTAGAATTTTTTAATGTTAAAATGTGGTTACATTTTATATTACATAAAAAAAGTTGGTGAAATGGTAAAAAAATTGCTCCTCAATGTGAAGGTGAGGCATTCAAATCCTTATTATTGCAACCTATTTACTATAGTATATGTAATGTAGTTTATGTGGTCAATTTAGGTTGAAATGTTTTAGGTTATGCCACTTAGGGTAGGTAGGTTGGGTTGCCTAGTTTAAATATGTAGGCACCTTATCCTAGATGGCTTAACCTATTTAGCCTAGGCAATTTAAACTTGGACATGTGGTATCATATCATGTGGATAGGTATCATGAGACAAGGAGTTAGATTAAATGCATATATATTCAACGAGCAAGGATGAACGATCAAGATGAAATCATATGGCTTACATGATTATAATCATGGTCATGAATGGAATTTATGACTAAGGGCAAAAATATGACCAATAAAAAAATGAGCTATTCATATTTTCTAGTAATTAACCATGTAATCATTTGTAGCTTATGAATACAAACCCATTCATGGATGTAGACATATATGCCATGTTTTGACATTATGTGAGCTCCATGTTCCTTGCTACTCCATCTTTGCACACCAAAATCCTAGAAGGGGGAGCAACACACCACAACAATGACAATCAAAACCAAGATGCACACAAACCATATTGAACAACAATGTAAGCAAAAGCATAAAAAAACAACAAAGGTCACAAGGTGAACACGGTCACCTAAGAAGAAAACCATGATGACAACCTTGATTACAAGAACTTTGTCTTCCTTGTTGTTTTTCCCTACAAACCAAAACCCCCATGAAAGGAGGCAAGACCCCATAATGATGACATTAAGACCAAGATGCACACAAACCATAAACAACAATGCAAGCACAACAAAAAGAAGGTGACAAAGGTCACAGTGTGAACATGCCCACTTGAAAAAAACACCACTATGATAACAACCACTTGAATTGTAGGAGCTTTTCACTCCTTGTTACTCCTTTTAACACCAAAATCTTATGAAGGGGAGTTAGATCAAGACAATCGCAACCTCGGTTATGGGAATATTCTAGACAACAGGGTGGTCACAATGGTAATGACCTTATTGCTGTTCCATACTTGATTTTGGAGTGTGGAGAGGTGAGGGTTGGGCAGTACACTGGCTGGTCCAACCCGCCCAGTGCTCAGTAATATGTGCCCCCTGCAAAGTAAAATTGGATGAAGAAAAGTCAAAACATGCCGGTTTGGCTCTGCACAATAGGCTTGGCCCAGCATTTTCGTACAATTTGCTGAGGTTGGTAAAACACAGAGTCAAGTCTAACACCTGCCAGAGAAGAGTGTAACAAATGTGATCTGACTGAAGCTCCCTGTTCGAGATTGGGCAAACCATAATGATTGGTCCAGGTGGTTTGCTATTAGTAGTCTTCCACTTCTTTTCCCCCACTTATTTGCAGTCCCAGTATTAGTGTTATGAGTGAGGTTGGAATAACTAAACTTGGATGTGAGAAATATCTTTGCAGGGTCACATTATAGATATTGAGCAGTGCTGGAGATATGCTCTAAGCAACAAGGACCAATTTTGAGCACAAATGTCCCATCTTCCCCCATTGAAAATAACTCCCATTTCACCATGAGCAGCATTGTCATTTGCTTCAATGGTTGTGATAGAGATCAAGCAAATTTATTTTTCAAAATTTTCTTTAAATGATTGAACAAACATGTCAAAAATATAATACCATGACTAAAAATCTGTACTTTCATATGGGCATTTTTTGCTAAATCTTTCCGTGGATGGTAGCCACATTGGCTACCACACAAAATTGACTAGGAACCAAAACCCTAATAACTACTACAGACCCCACACACCCCCAAAGAACCCACTCCACCAATTAATAAAATATATCTATTTAGTAACCCCCTTACCTAATTCAGGGTTTGGTGTTGAGGGGCAATGTATGTCTATTGAGTTAGTTTTTGAGGAACTACAACTCGGTCATTTACCAGAGTTCCTTCCACTTTGGTAACGATAGGGTAAACACATGTGGATGGTTTTATACATAGCTAACCACTGTAGTTAGTTGTGCGATGGTAATACAATGAAAAAGTGTTTCTTGTCCACATACCATCCATTGAAAGATGCAACATATCCCCTAACGAGCTTTGTAAATGGCATCAATGCAACGCCCCCGCATGGAGCATTCTGCAAGGTGGCGTTGGTGGGTGTTCCAAATTGCCTAACGAGGAGGAAGCCATCTTTTGGTTTGGGGTTGCTTGGTGGTTTTCCTTTGAGAAGGTTTGTTGGTGCTTTCACACAAGGGGTGACCTTGGACATGGTTGGTATTTTCCCCATGTGTCGGAGCATAAGATTCAATAATTAAAATATTTATTTATTTATTATTCTGATTGGTTTTGGGTAACCCTAACTGGAATTTGTAGTTAAATTTCAGTTAACCTTCAGTTAGCCCCTTGTTCTAGTTTTCTCTTTTTTTCAAAAAATTTAGGTTCCAATTTTGGTTCCAATTGCACACACATAAATGAAATCGAGAACCCAATTCCAAGCCCAGTTCTTAAAACTTTCCAGTTCCAATTCCAGTTCTAGAATCAGTTCCAAAAATCAGACCAAAAATTCTGATTAGCGTTTTCCTAACTGGAACTGGAACCTCTAGTTCTAACCCGCCAAACTGAGTAACTGCCCAACACTGGTTTGAACTAGTTCACAGAACTTTACATGATGGAAAAATGCCCTCAGATGAAACAAGGGGTGTGTCACACTATGGCCTTGCCATTTACATTAAAAAAGCAATATTAAAGCAAAAAAGAAAAAAATATGGAAACTCTAATAATTCACCATGGAAAAATATAATCTTCAAAAAATCTCTTATTTAAAAGAAACAAGATATTATAACTTTGTAACTAGTTTCAAGTTTCAACACAAGCCAAAATATCATCTTTCAAAAATCCTCATATAAAAATAAATAGACCTATTATTATTATTATTACCTAGGGGCTAAAATCCCTTAAGCTACTATACTCTATAATGAATCTAAACACAATATCCAAGGCCAACAAATTGTCCTTCTCACCTCAACACTAGAAGGGGGACCACATGCATATCCCCCACACCACCCCCCTTCCCCCCTCCCCCACAAAATCCTCATTACCTAAAATGTAATCAAAGTCTTAAACGGACTGACAGTCACTACTTGCCATTTTTGTCCCCGAGTCCCTCACATGGCTGCCCATGCTGAGGCCTCTGAGAACACACAAAATATGGCCAGGGTTTAGGGTTTCCATGTGATGCAGTAGCAAGGATGTACATTATTATTCCAGTGATGATGTTTCATTGGAAATGGTTTATGTAGGATGGGTATTTTGATGATTGTCATTGCAACAATTTTAAAGTCATTTCAAATTATAATCATTTTTCTTGTTATTTTTCTTGCACCTTTTTTTAAAAAATAAAATAAATTATATATATATATATATATATATATACTTGGGTCTATTTGTATCTTGTTGCAAACTTATCTAATGAATCAAACTTTCGTTGGCATTTTGCCTACCAAATCAAGAATGTAAAAAAATATTAATGAATGATTCATCCATCCATTCATAAGGGGGTGAAGGGGGAGGGGGAGTAGGGAAAGTGTGGAAAGTGTGAGGACAATGGGCATGCCTAGGGCACCTTGGAAAGCAACACTACTAGAAACAATGAATGAAATGCATTTAAGACTATGAATGCCCAAGTTTGAGAGTAAAAACACACAAGATGTTAAGAGAAGAAACAAAGGACATTTCATTCATGATGTGCCAGAGTACAAATTTTCCATTTTAACAGCCGCCAAGTTGACTACCCATTTAGGCTGCTAGCACTTGAATCTCTATTTTGTTGTTCACCAGATCTACCTCCTGCCTCTTTCATAAATACCATCTCTCTGGAGTCTCTGGAGTAGTGTCTGGAGTCTGGTTGTTTGTTTGTTTGTTTGTTTGTATGTATGTGGGGTCAAATACACCAATTTTTTTGGGGTTGTTGGAACTTGGGAAGGGAAAGCTTAAATCCCAATGCATAACAGTTTCTTGGGATTTGTAAAGAAGTGAGGGAAAAAACATAAAAATTCTTAGTGTATTTGGAGAGTACCTTCTATTACTAAACATCCCTCTTATTTCAAAGAGGAGGAGCTTTTGTTCCTTTGCCCCTTTGTGACTCACTTTGGGTTTTGTCTTTCGGGCTTGGACTTGAGTCTTTTTTCTTTGTTCTTTTTTTTTTTTCCTCCCTTTGTTAGGTGCTTTGTTGGCCTTGCCTACCAAGGCAAGGATATTGTGTTTAGATTCATTATAGAGTATATAACCTAGTAGCTCAAAGGATTTTTGAAAGATGATATTTTGGCTTGACTTAAAACTTGAGATTAGTTATAGAATTATGATATCTTGAAAGATTTTGATTTCTTTTAGAGGGATTTTTTTGACGATTATATTTTTGCATGGTGAAATATTTGAATTTTCATAATTCTTCTTTTGTGTTAAAATACTTTTTAATGTAATTGGTAAAGCCACAGTGTGACACACCCATTTTGTTTAATGGTGTTTGCCAGGGTTTCATTATTTTAAGTGGGTTTTATTATGCCTATCCTTGTAAATGTGAGAGGGAAGTTATGCCTAGATATAGGTGTAAGATCCCTCTCACTCTTAAGGTGTAGGTTTAAGATCTTTCCCTCTCTCCACTTCATGATCTACACATGTTTAGGTTCATGAAATTTTTTGCCTTTTGCTTTTCAAAAGGTAAAACACCGACGTGAGGGATGTTTACCAAATGCAAGGCTTGATCTATCTTTTTTTTTAAATGCCCCCGACTTAGGGGTTCTACCATTTACATATTCTAGTAGACCGCTCAATCTAATGTCTATTGTTATTTCTATTGATTAGATGGTGGGTGCCTCTCAAGTTCCCCCTTGTGTTTCGTGAATGGAAAACATCAGAGGGAACATGGTGGGAACACAAAGAATTAAAAATTCTATGCTCACAGCCCCCAACTCCGAAGGAAAGAAGATGAGTATTCTCAAGTGCATGTTCAGCCATCTCATTGGCTCCATGCAAATTTTATTCCCTAAAATTAGTTGTCACTATTTTTGACTTGAACTAATACCTTTATTAGTGGATACCTATAATGATATTAGGGTTTTTTTTTTTTTTTTTTTTAATTTCCTCAATTTGGTCCACTAGTGGAAATCTTCG
>Ga0116229_10012192_pt1 | contig 12450 bp, 8 predicted proteins | sample S1TSphgellanicum_3_FD_87313 | JGI IMG/M metagenome (GOLD analysis project Ga0116229, IMG submission 87313) | Host-associated microbial communities from peat moss isolated from Minnesota, USA - S1T2_Fc - Sphagnum magellanicum MG | ecosystem: Host-associated > Plants > Peat moss > Unclassified...
TATATATATATATATACCATAGTTTTATTATATATATAATTTATTTCTAAATATTTATAGATATTATGAACTATTATATCTAAATATAACAAGTATATCAAATTGTATGAACATTATCCATTTTTCCTTGATTTCAATTATGATGAATCTTGAATATAAAAAAATTAAGTATCTCTCAAAATACTGTTTTTTCTAAAAATTTCACTTAGTGTTCAATGGTTGTTGCAATGACAACAACATGGGTAGGACACTTGTTCAATGCACATGATATAATTTGTATTTTCCAAGTGTTTTAACACATTAGGCTTTCTATAGTTTGTGTAACATATCTTAATAGTGTTTTTTTTTTGTTTTTTTTTTTCATGGGATTGTGCTTATGATTTCAATCCCAATTTCATGTTGAAACTAGTTTCAATGAATTTGCCTTTTTGCAATGAATCCTAACATCAATAAGCATAACACTCTATACTGGGGATCAGTTTTATCAAGACTAAGGATGAAAAAAAAAACTCAGGATGAAAACAGTTCACAGAACAATATAAAAAAAGGGGACCAAGCTGGTGTTTTTTCACCCCATAATGGTCCTCATAGGAGTTTTTCACCCCCAGTTTTGGATTTGCTTTACTGATGCCTCCACTACTGCTCATATTCTTTATTATATCAAATATTGTCCCCCCCCAAATCCTGCAGATCTTGTGAACTGTGATACCTCTAGTTTCATTCAAATGGTACCCACTTTCACTCACTTTCTGGATACACTCAAATTCGGGATCAAACAGGGTTCACAGGGTCAAACTAGGGTCCAAAGAGAGGGCGAGACTATTAAGGATAACTATACACACTACCAATTTCCATGTTTCTAGGTGGTAAAGGCCCATTCCATGGTATGTAATACTACAATCCTGATATTTGCGAATACTTAGGGCAAACCAAATCATTTAACTTTCTTTGTTGGTTGCCTTTCATGAATTTCTGCAACTGAATAATTTTGTTGGCCTTGCCTTGGTAGGCAAAAAAATTGTGTTTAGATTCATTATAGAGTGTATAGTAGTTTAAGGGGATTTGGCCCCTAGGTAATGATAATAGGTCTATTTTTATATATGAGGATTTTTGAAAGTTGATAGTTTGGCTTGTGTTGAAACTTCAGATTAGTTATAGAGTTATAATATCTTGAAGGATTTTGGTTTCTTTTAGAGGATTTTTTGAAGATTATATTTTTGGATGGTGAAATATTTGAGTTTCCATTTGCCTTAAGATACTTTTAATGTAAATGGCAAGGCCACAGTGTGACACACCTCTTTGAAGTTTGGAAGGTCTTAACTTTATTTCTCATTACACCTTTTTTTAAAAATTTGGGTTGGGGGGTGGGGATTGACATAAGTAATAAGATAAGCGGGGTTGATGTGTAGAAAAGGCTTCAAAATTAAATGGAGGATGATCTCCTCCCATTGTTTCCTTTCAAATTAAGGTTCTTCTCATAAGATTTCAAAGACATATGCAAAGGTTTGACAACCCACTATTGTATTGTTGGAGCTTGCCACCCGACCTGTAGTTATACTCATTACCGTGAAATTGGTATGACCACAATCCTCTTGCTAATTGTTAAGTTCTAACTTTTGTGTAAGATCAAATTGCATCCAAAATAACAAGATCAAGTTGCCCCCTCACAATGGACTTCTTGGCCACATATGAATTTGTGACCTAATTTTTTTCCTGTCTGCAGGTATTTGCAGTTGCCTTAGAGCATCTCCATCAGTGTTCAGCACCTGACCCTGCACATTAGAATCGGATGAAGAAAAGCTAACATATGCCAGTTTGGCTCAGGAAAATGATTTTTCTCCATTTCGTCAATTTGCTGAGGCTGGTGGTGACAAGCACAGCAAAACTGTGCACCTGCTACAGAAGAGTGTAATAAATATGATCTGACTGCTGATCCCTGTTTTTGATTGGCCAATCATAATGATTGGTCCAGGTGGTTTGCTATTAGTAGTTCCCACCTATTTGCAGTCCCCCTTTCAGTTTTATGGGTGGGTGGGTTTTACAAAAAAGTAAATAACTAAACTTGGATGTGAGAAATGCTTTTGCAGGGTCACATACTGAGCAGGGGTGGGGATGCTCTTACAGTTGCATAATCCTCCTCCAAGGCACTGTACAAAATTCAAATCCTCCCACAGGCAAATTCAAATTATGCCAATCTTTTTGTTAGGGAAGGAGAGGTGCAGTGCATACTAGTGTTGTCCAGTTATCCAGTTCAATCCGGTTATCAGTATGTATAATTAGCGAATGTGTATATATACATATTCGGAACTTGTGTTAAATTTTTAAATATATGAATATACATATCCAGCTGATGGATATTGACTGATTATCTATGCATATCCATATTCATCGGTCTATTGTTTATCGATAACCTGATACATATTCATGTCTATCATAATATGTGCTTATGTCCAGATATGTATTTGACACCATGCAATTCATATTTTAGGGTTTTTAATTTTTTTAGGGTTGAAGGATATGCATTCAAGCACTTGAGGGTTTGCAAGTCTTTGCTGTCTCAAACCCTAAACGGCAAAAAAAGGTTGCATTGCCGTGGATTGTGAAGAAAGTTGTGACGACAGAATTTGCTTTCAATCCTACTAGTGTCAGAATTCAGTTGCGTTTGTTTTTCCAGGACTGCTTCGTGCAAGGGTGTGATTTTGGCAAAACATTATGTGTGATTTTCAAAACATTACTTGGATTTTCAAGTAATGATGTTGCACATTGGTACATTTTCAAAGAGGTAATGTGCAGATAAGTTCTTGAAGACCAAAGTAGCCAAAAGAGTGGTGCATGTGTTTAACCCTGCATAAGAGCTTGTTTTTGTTGTAGACACGGTGCATGAGATAGGAGGTACTCAGTGCCATGTCTTTAAAATTATATATGGAGTCACTATTTGGTTCATAATTTTAAACAGTTTGAAATATTTCCAAATGGGTTTTTTTGGTGGCTGCTACAGATTTTGAGGCACTCAAGTGAAAGATTTTGCTTTGCAAATGCTAGGTATTATACAACTTTTTATCTTGATTTAAATATATTGCAAAGTGCTAGAATGTAACCAGCTTATTATGTTGGCATGCACTCATATGGTTGTTCATGTTGCAACATTGGGAAATTCTGTTTTTGCTAGAGCTTGCATTTTTTTTCTAGTCACTAGATGCAAAAAATTTCCTTCACGAATATCACACATTCCAATAAAGAGAGGCCACACATGTAGAATAGGAAGAAATGTTCATAATGATGCAATGACAAATGTTATCACTTGTTGAAAAAATGACGCAATGGTTAAAGGCTTGGATCTTTATTGTGAAGTTGGGAGGTTCAAATCTTCATACATACAACCTACTTGAATGTGATTAGTTAGCCTAGCTTAACTTAGGCCTCTAGGCAAACTTAATAGCATATGTAAGGTAAGGTAGGTAGGTAGGTAGTTAGGGTAAATATGGCAAGCAAGTAAATAAATAAATAAATGTTATTTGGGTATTTTAAAAAAAATTAAATTTATGTATTAAAAAAGTTGTTGCCCATATATTGTTATTTCGTTTGACCAATAGAAAAACCTAGTAAAAAAAACTCAATCAAAAGAACCCATCAAAATAGTTAACAAGAAATACCCAATCAAAGTGAAAGTGTCAAAATCAACTTGTCCAAAATGACACTTTGGTCAAATTATTTAAAGAAAAAAAAGACCATATGTGGTGTCTTTGATTAATGTTTCCAATAAGAAATACTAGGATTTCTTGTAATGAGGATCAATTATCAAACCCAAAGTTGTGAACCATGTATTATACCACCAATGTAGGATTTAGGATATTTCTATGGCTTTATTAACCACAATTGATTTTTAAAAATTGGTTTAACCCACAACCAAAGGTTATTTTAATTTTAATGCTTTTCAAAAACTTGGAACTATAACTTCTTTGATTTAAATTTTTTTCAAAAGCTTGTAATGGGAGGTTATAAAAAAATTAAAAACTACCCAACATTAGTCCTTGCATTCATGATTTTTTCATTTTTTCAAAAAATAGTCTAATGTAAATATGATTAGCTTTTGCTAATTTTTTGGAAAAAATTGACAATTTTTTAATAATATCACAAAATTGGAAAAATAAAAAGGCCTTGGTTGAGACAAGTTTTGATAAGAAATTGGCTTTTTTTTCAAGTATCAACACAATTCCAAGTCTAGTTATGAATAGCCTACCTATAAGGTCTCAAAAATCTAAAAATTGATTGAAAACCTAGTCTCCACTAAATTGAAGTTCCAAAAGACCTAAGTAGACCATGTTGGCCCTCACAAAAACTACCATTGTGACATGAAAAGTGTTCCATTGTAGCTTGTTTTGACCCCCCTAACTTGCATGTCTTTTGACATGCAACAATAAATGCATGTCATTTGCATGCAACATGTAATAGTAGTTCTATGAAGCAACTATTTAAAAAAAAGTTGAAGCCATTGATTTGAACAATTTCATTAGCCAATATTTTTTCTTTGCACCTAGGTAGGTCCAAGCTTATGACACTATTACAACAATTTTTCGTGTAAATTTATTGAACTCCTTTAAAAAATTCAATGTTCCATCCATTTTAACAATCCTACTAAAATTTTTCTTTTTTCTTTCATCCCTAGGCACAATTCTATTCCACATACATTGTATATTTATCTAAATTAATAATACAACCCTTGTTTATATATATAGACAAGACTAATAACCGAGAAAAAAAATTCTCCCCATGCCCATTAAATTGCACTTACATGGTCCAATTTCCATGGAGATGGTTTAAAGTTTAAAAAATAGTTTTAAGAGGACTTGAATATTGTTTACATGTTTGTGTACACATGATGAGATTGATGTAACTTGGAGAGAATGGAAATTGCTTTAAATATGTGTTTTCTAATATTCTAGAAATTTAACTTTCAAGAAGGTGAAAATTAATTGGCCAAAATGAATATGTGAATAGTTCTAATGAGGATTCATTTCCATAATAATACATTTCTACCTAGAAAACAAGGTGCTTATCTAATCATGTAATATCTCTGCCCCATGATGGCAAGTTAAAACTAGTGTTGGCCAATTATTGAAAACACACACACACACACACACACACACACACATCCGATTGTCAACTAGGGTATTAATAACCCACCAACCAAATATTGAATATACAAAATTTAATAACCTCCCAAATGATTATAATTTCATCCAAATAGGTTATTGATTCTAAAACCCTAAATATGATTGTGATATAAAAATAAAATAAAATAAAATAAAAACAAAAACCTATAACCTACCTTACCATGATAATATAATCAATGATTCTCAATGTGAGTATTTGAGAATTGACCTTTATGCATAATTGGCAATTTTTAAAATATATATATAATCAACTAAATTGATAATTGGTGGTATTGTTTTGACAATGAAATTGATAACTAGCAAGTCTAGAATTTTAAATTTAAAACAAAACTACTTGGTCCATTATGAAAAAAATAGCAACACTAGTTCAAAGTAGCAACATTTAAAAGATATAAAAAATGTTTCATGAAGTTTTGCCCCCCCCCAAAAACTTAGCATTCATGTTTAAACACCTAGTGAAATCGCCCATCATTGATTGAATGCCTATGACCAAACACTTACTTAATGTGTTTTAAAATTGGTGTTCATTTTGGTTTATGTTGGTTTCACTATTACAATTCATGGTTTTTAAAAAGGTTTAAATTAACTAGCTTGTCATTTTGACTAAAGACCATGGGTTTGAATGAGATATATGTTTGTTGATTGATCAATTTGACTATAGTGGTTCATTTGACTAGATACACATAATCAAATTGTACAACCTTAGTCAAAATGGCTAATGATTTTTAGTCAAATTAAACATTTAGTTAAAATGGCCAATGATATTTAGTAAAATGACCAATGGACTTTAGTTAAGTTGAACATTTAATCAAGATGGCCAATGATCTTTAGTCAAATACAACATGGTATACTATTTTATGAATCTACCTCCTACTTACTCATCCACCTATTTATTTAATCAGTTATTTACCTACCTATTACCTACCCACCCACCCACCTCTTTTATTTACCTACCTACCTACCTACCTACCTACCTACCTATATACCTACTTATATTTTTCACTTTCATACAACCTACTTATTTATTTACCCACCTACCAACATATTATTTCCCTATCCACCCACTTATCTTTTAATTTTAGTGATTAGGTGTAATCATTAGGTTTAACCATTATGTTTAATCACTATATTTAGCCATTAGGTTTACCCAAATTTAAACGATTAAATTTACTTAAAATTTAGCCATTAAGTTTAACCATTATGCTTAACCACTAAATTTGGCATTAGGTTTAACTTAAGTTGAACCATTAAATTTTGCTAATAGGTATAACTTAAATTTAGCCATTAAGTATAACCACTAGGTATAATCTAAATTTATCCAATATGTTTAACCACTAAAGTTACCCACTAAGTTTAATTTTAGTTTATCAACTAGGTTTAGCCATTATGTTTAACCATTAAGTTCAATCAAGGTTTAACCATTATGTTTAGCCATTAGTTTAAATCACTGAGTTTAACCATTAGGATTAGTTGTTAATTTAAGTTGGTGAGTTTAACCACTAGGAATAACCATTAGTTTAAGTTGATGAATTTAACCATTAGGTTTAGCCATTAGTTTAAGTCAATGAGTTTAGCAACTAGGTTTAACCATTAGTTTAAATCATTGAGTTTAGCCACTAGTTGTCACCTAAGTTTAGCCATTATGTTTAATGATGTGAAATCAACATGTGAAATAAAAAATTTGATAAAAATGAACACCATTGATAAGCATTTGGTTTATCATTATGAAGGTTTAGGGTTCAATTACTTATACTCACAACCTATGTGCATGCTTGGAAGGTTAGGGTAAGTAGGTTAGACTAAAATAGTTCGGTGAGGTTAGGTTAGGTAGGTTAAGCTAAGTTAGGCTAGGCTAACACCTACCTACGTAAATGCCTTTTTCAACCTACCTAAACCTATTTACTACCTACCGACTTATTTACCTACTTACCTATCTATTGATAATTAGAATAATAATCCATTTAAAAAAAAACAATTAGGTATAAAATTGACCCAGTCGAATGGTCCACTATCTATTAGTCGAATAGTTGGTCATTTCGTTAGTCACTCTACCAGTCAAAATGACAAGGTCCAATTTGATTGCCCAGCCACACAAGACATGGATATAATGACTTGTCCAAATTGATAGGGTGGTTTTTTTAACACTTAAGGTGCTAAGGAAACGACATAGTGGAGTTTTAGGTACCAATTGTGAATAACAAAAGAATTAACATCTCCAACCTGCCACACCAACAACTTAGCAAGGTTAACAAGCAATACCAACCACTAATCTAACATAGTAACAATGCCATCTTGCCACAACAATAATACAAGGCCGAGGCAAAGGTAAATATAAACAAGTTGATACCTCAAAGCAAGCCAAATGGATAGATCAACAACTAGAAAATGCCATGGATGTTGTGGAAAGGGAAGACACATTTTTAAGGAAGGCTACAAAGTATTAGAACATACTAGTGACCTCACTTTCAAATCACCTAAATGGTGAAGAAAGTGGGCCCCCAAGGTGTGTTAACAAAACATGAGGATGAAGTAATGGTTACTTGGGTTCTAAACATGTAAAAGGTTGGATTATCTGTTAACCTTCAATAATTAAAAATGAAGGTTGTAAAAATCACCTAGATTAGACCAACCCCATTTTAGGATGGTGTTCCAAGAAATACATGGTGGTCTTAGTTTAGAAAAATGCATTTAGAAATTAGTATATGTCTTGTTGAAGGGTTGGAGGTTTCTAGGGCGAAAGGGTTAGTTCTAATCAAGCATGCCATACTTTTTATTGTAATTTTAAAAATATGTACACATAACATAAATATTAATCAAATCACATTTGGAATTCAAGTGAGACAAGTGTTCAAATAAATTTGGTGCTATGGCTAGGTGAGGCTTACAAGATGTTTACAACACCATACCTAATTCATGGGAATGATTGATTATAAATTGTGTTATCAATGTAGCAAGTGTAGCCTTTCATGCCTTCTACATTTTCAAGGGTTCAAGAATGTGAAAAGGCTACATAAAGTTATGTAGACTAGAAACATGCATGGAAATGTATAAAAAAACTTAGATGATAGTTTACCTCTTTAAGTAGTGGCTTACTTTTTTTTGTAAATATGTTCCAAGGGGGTTTTTTTTTAAAAACAGACATTTTTTAAAATCTTGGATGGGCATGGGTCACACGTCATTATTCAGGCATTTGAACAAGCATCAAAACTTAGATTGGACATGGTGACCTTATTTTCACATATGTCACATATGCTACAACTACTAGACATCACTTGCTTCAAGCCTTTCAAAAATGTTTTTAAAAAAAAATCAGCAATGGTAAGAAACAACTAACAAGGTCACATTTGCTAAATGGGTGGACAAGGCCTTGTTGTAGTCTTTGAAAAATTAAACAATAAAATTAGGATTTAGGGTTTGTGGGATTTGGCCATGAATTCTATAGCTATGGTTGGAAAGTTCGGTCCCAACGAGGTGTTCATTACAATAGAAGAGAAAGGAATAGAAAATGCATACTAATTAGATGCAACAAAAGACTCCAACAATAGTGGAAATGAGGTTGAAACTATCACTGATTTGTTGAACATTGGAAGTACTTTTCAAGCAATTTTTGCGCATGTTCCTACCACAACAATGGGCCCTAACACTTTGTTCATTTTTACGCAAAAATGCCACTTAGTCCTCCCACCCCAACAAACAATCAACAAGATGAATTAGTGGTGAACTTGAAAGATTCCAACCCTAAATTAGATGACCCAACTATTCCAAGTCAAATCCAAGGAGTTGGAAAATTGGGTGATTTGCTATCCCTATCAAGAATGCCAATAACAAGAAGACATGGAAAATAACCATTAGTGGACTATTCTAGTTCACATGTGGTCACATCAAACCAATACCTAACAATGTTGAGACAAAAAGCATTGGGGAAAGTTGTTGTGATAAAATCAGGGAGTAAAAAATAAAAGAAAGAAAGGAAAAGAGATCAAGACGGGTTAAACATACATTTACCCCAACAGAGAGAGCAGCTCAAAAAAATGTTGAGAAAGAAGATGGAGTTAGGTTCAACAATGCATGGTCTACTGCAGTAGTTAGGGTTGCTGGTGAACAATTCCATCACAATTTCAAGGTAGGGTTTAGAGCCCATCCTTTGGGGTATAGAGGATTTGGTTTAGGAGTGACATCTCAACAACAAAGAATAGCCAAAGAATAAAGAAGGAGAAAAATGCAACTTGCTGGACATGTCCCAACCAATTTACAACCTTCCATTCAACAATAGTGAAACATAAGGGTTTGAGGGGGGTTCTGATGGTAGAGGGGAAAGAAAGAGAGATTCATAAATGGAGTCAAATTCCAACATGATGGTGCCATCTACATGGATGGATTTGACAGGTTGAAACTACGCCAAACATAGAGTGGGGATTTACTCAATTTTTTAAACACAATGCCCAGTATCTGATATGCCAAAAACAAAGTTCCACACATGGTGCATTTTCACATCCCCCTCACCCAATAAACATCACTTGGTAGGTTAATATTTTTTCAATTTTTTGTCATTATTCAACTATTCACAATAATCTGAACTTTCACTAATTGCCTACTTTAGAATCCCTTGGGTCTTACCTTGTATTGTCCAATTTTGCATGTTTTATGGATAGGGGAGAAATAATTAACACTATATTGAATGTGATAAACATTGGTAGAGGCCCAAATAGACTCAAAAACATATCCACAAATTCAATGCCTCATTAGAAGGAAGTCCAACAAATTCATATTCACACTTTGCATCAAAGATTAAAAGTGTTTGCTAGTGTTGGGTTAGCAAAAGATGCATCATTTGTCAAAGAATTTAATAGAAACAAAACATGATGAAGATGCCAAATTGGGGTTGTACTTAAATAACCGAGCTCAAAGATTTGTCAAAATTTTCTTGTTTATTATAATGCCAATAGCTTTGTGATTGGCCTCAAAAATAAACAAATCAAGCATGATTGTAGATGTTTCCCCATGAAGTTTCTGTTACAAACCAAAAATTAATTACATGGTTCAGTTGATGTCATATGTAAATGGAGACACATGGCTCAAGTCAATGCAAAAAAATTGCACTACAAGACATCACTAGTACCATAAGACAACAAGACACCAATGAAATAAAAACCTATAGCAAAAACCATGTGCACTGCAAATACTTGACAAAATTTGTAGAAATTTTCCAAATAGGCTTTGTACAAGGCATTAAACATGATTTTTATGTTCATGTCATCCATGTCCTGGGACCACCATTGGTGCAACTTTATTTAAATGAAAGGATTTCACAAACTTGGATTTCAATTTCAACGATAGTTTCCTCATGAGGTTTATGGAAAGATTTTTTACATTATTTTTTATATGCGTTGCAAGGGAGACGGGATGCATATCAATCTGAAAATCGATCTCAGTAATAGTAACACGGAGAAGAATCGATGAAGGAGGAGAGGATAAATAAGGAAAAGTTGGGAATACAAAATTTGCGTTCTACAATTGCTCATGTTCAATATTACTAGAAATTTCCATAGACCTAGCTTGGCTTTTTTGATCTTGCCATTCTTCATCCTCAACCTTTTTCGATAGGAGACCAACAACTAGAGAACTAAAGTTGTTGAAACGCTTGAAAATTGTTGCTATTTATGTAGAAAGGTAAGAAAAATGCAAGGAATCATGGAGGTAGCTTGCCATGGCAAAGAAGATGTCCTTCCACAACTAAGTCAATTCTCGTTCTTTTGTGAGGATGGTGGTGTGTCTAGAATTAATATCATTTTTTTTGTGACCATCCAGAGCAGGAACTCATGTGTCTTTGTTCTCACCTAATGTTCTTTGTTATTTGCACTAGTTGATTCTGATTTTGACTATAGACATAGAAACACATCCACACTTAGTGATATAATTTTAATGAATTGAAGACAACCCACCCATTGTTTGCTCAACCATAACTTTTCTACATCCTATCAATTTTTTTAGTTCCAAAAAAACTATTATATTTCACATGAAACATTAAAGCATAAAGGATGGAGACTTTATCGATAGACTAGCACCGTGCAAGTTTCTACTACCCAAGTAACTTTTTTGCAAGTACTCTAAACTGCCACTTAAGCATCATATGACTTCTAGATGCAGATAACATTCAACCATTAATTTAGTTTGGAGATGAACTAAGTAAAATTGACAATAAAAAAAGGTTTCCAGAAATGCAAATGCATATGTTAGTGGTAATAAGTAAACCGATGCAAGAAAAGTAGCCCATGCGCGTAGCATTGCATCCCATCTTGCAACATGAGAAGCCTAACCTGCACATATATCACTTGCATAACAACAGTCACACAACAACAAGATCACAAGGGAATTAGATCATTGATAACATTAGGAATAACAATGATAAAGGAGTTAGATTGTCGATAACATCAAGAATAACAACAACAATGAGATTTCACAACAAGAAAAGCTTGACCTACACATCACTTGTAGCAACCATCACACAACAACAAACAATAACATTATCAAGATCACAAGGGTGTAAAATTGTCAACAATTTCAAGAGCAATAATAATGATAGTGAAATTGTTGATGGGCACACAAAGACAGACATAACAACCTAGAGTAGACTGAAGACAAATAAAGGGGGAGAGAAAGAGAGACCACAAAGAGACAAGAGGGAGAAAGAGAATTGAGATGACCATTGTCACAATGCTTTTTCTTTCACATCTTGGGAGAGATGGGCAAATTAGCCCATGTAGCCTCACAAGGATCGTCGATTTTAGGGTACTAGGCTACTATTAAAAAACTTTCTATTTCAAAACCCTTAAGGCCTAGTGACTGGGCAACTTGTGCTACAAATATTTGACCTTATTACAATTTTTGGAAAATATGAACAATAATAAAAAGTAATCCAAACTTAATTCTTATGTTTATAAGAGGTAAGGTGTCCTTTCATAACTTTTTAAGTGTTTGTTCATAAAGTCTAAAATGCATGAAAATAAGGGCCTTATATGTTCTATCCAAGTTTTTTCAAACAACAAGACCCCACTAACTTTGGGGGGTCATAACTTTCTCACTTTAGCTCAGAATCAACTTCTGTAAAGGCCTACTAATGATCTGGCTCAAGGGCCAATAGATAATAGGTTGTACATGCTGTGTCCACACTCTGAACACCAAAAAAATCCGTTCCGATCTAAACAGTCTAAACACTTTCACCAAAGAAACTGGTTCACGTAGTGTGAAACCGGTTCTAATAAGGTAAAACTTCCAA
>Ga0116229_10012195_pt1 | contig 12449 bp, 6 predicted proteins | sample S1TSphgellanicum_3_FD_87313 | JGI IMG/M metagenome (GOLD analysis project Ga0116229, IMG submission 87313) | Host-associated microbial communities from peat moss isolated from Minnesota, USA - S1T2_Fc - Sphagnum magellanicum MG | ecosystem: Host-associated > Plants > Peat moss > Unclassified...
TTAAGCACACTTTTATTAGATATTGGCAATTTCAAGGCTTGCATTTGCCATAATAATAATGGCAATGGATGTCAGTTGCCATTTTAGCACACAAACTTAATAGATATATTGGTAATTGCAATAATTAGATTGCCTAGAAAAACAATTTTGCCAATAATAATAATATGTTGGATGCCAAAAGTATTATTATGATGCATGTGAAAATTGGCTGCACCAGAAACCCTAACCATTATGAACAGGGAGGGGGTCTAAATATTGGAACTTATCAACATACAAAAACAAAGAAATAATTTTCAACAGATTGATACCTACTAAATAAGTAATTTACTACTTACTTACAAGTTGAACAACATTGGGGTATATTTGCCATCTCCGATCTATTCCCATGGTCAGTTGTATGTTATTATTTCACGGGTCATAAGTAGTGCAAACATCAAGATTTTCAGTGGCCAAGGTCCCGATGGATACATGCGGAATGTTGTATATAAAGAGGTTTTGGAAATGTAGTTTGTAATTGTAATTTTGTAATATGTAATGTCAAATACACACACACTTGTGCATTAGGCACGGGGTTCAAACTAGTACACTTTGAATACACATAGGTTTACAACCCATTTGACCATATTTGCAACTAATGGAACATAATTGAGTCTTCTTGGATGAAAACCATGTTAAAAATTGTTCAAATGGAAGAATGAAAAAAACATTAGTCAAAAGGTAGTTGTAGTGTAGTTGTAAGCACAACCAAATGCAAAAAGTAGTTAAAGAAATAACCAATGATAGTCACAAATGACAAATAGTTGCAAGTAATAACAAATTAATTAGCTACAAAGTCCTCCATAATCATTAAAACATCTTACAACACATTAGCTAGAATATAAGCTTTTCAAGAATCTCTAATGAGAAACACCTAGCGATTGCTAAACATTTTCACAAATTTCTTGGGAAAAAAACCAAGGGGCCATAAGGTGCTCTCAAGAACCTCTTGTGAGAAACACTTAATGATTGTCGATTAGTGTTTTCAAGAACTTTTTATGAAAAATCCTTAATGGTTGTTAAGTGTTCTCAAGATTCTTTTATGAAAAATTCTTGATGGCTATTAAGCACTTTCAAGAATCTCCTATGAAAACATGTTTGGTAACTACCATGCACTTTTTAAAATCTCCTATGAGGAAACACCTTATGGTCACCAAATGTTTTCATTGTCTTAACTTTAATGTGAAAAAGGCCTAGCAATCATTAAGCCATCTCTAAACACTAATGTGAAAAACACTTAGTAGCCATGAAACATTCTTATGACTATTTTTAACTCTTTCTAAGTTCAATGTGATTAGCTGATAATTATATTACATTTAACGTTATTAAACAAAAAATGCTTTTGACATTCAAAAACACAACCCTTTCCTTGAGGAAGGTTGTTGATAATTACCTTGAAATTAACAGCATTTATTTGAAAACAAAGTTCTACATATTGAGCTTTTTTTTAAATAACATCTTGGGCGATTAGGCTTTTACAAAAATCAAAACACTAATAGAAAAATCTCATTTTGCAACTTGTTTTATGCAAATAAAAGTGTTGCATAAAATAGGTCACAAAATGGGGTTTTTCTACTTATGAAAATAAACATCCAATTTCACTTCATCAAAAATGGAAACTATGACTTTGTCAATAAGATGAGGTACACTCAATGAAGGTTTAGGCCCACAACTTGGGAACGTGATATTGATGCTAAAAGACTTTTGGAAGAAGTAGGAATAAATTGGTTTTCCAATCATCAAAATAAATGATGGGCTTGCCCAACAAATGTTGAAAAAAGATTTAGATATCATTTTTTGCATGTTGATGGCCAAATTGACCCGACTAGATTACATTGGATGTTGTGTGGGTAGTCTACCATTTTGTTAATTTGTGATCTATGTTCCAAAGGTTGGCATATGGGATGTTTTGTTCCACTATTATAAGAAGTGCCAATTGAAAAATGATTTTGGCCTTGGTGCACTAAGCAAACTTAAATACTTATTCTTGTAATTAGATAGGAGGAATATTTTAAGTTTCTTTACATAATGATAATTTTTAGTTGAGGATTTAAGGGAATTGTAATTAGGCAATTAATGAAAGGGCTCACATTTGCATCTAGCTTATTAATTTGAACTCCAAGTTGTTACGCAATATTAATGACAATCAACTATTTTATTTTTTCCTTATGTTTTCATATGGTTTTCAATAATTCATCATTATTTATGTCAATGTCAAGTTTAATTTAAAATAATATATATTTCATGGACATGAAAAGACATATGTTAAATTTTTTTTCATATCCATGTTGGTGGATAGGAGAAAAAAGTGAGGTAGTTATAAAATGAAGATAATTATTAGAAAAAGTGGGAGATAGTTATTCAAAAAGTTAATAGGAAAAGAAGCAATTATTCAAAAAGAAATGAAATAGTTAGACTTGAACATGAGGTAGTTATTTCTGAAATTGTCTTTGGAATGATCCATGGACAACCATACAAAAGATTTCAAAAAATCCCTCATATATCAATTTCAATTATCATCACTGAAATTTTCTTACCTTACAACCAAAGTGTTCACTCTTGGTGCATTTACAAAAAACATTTCCTATATGATTATCTGATTTAAAAGGACCTTAGCCCTATCTAGGGGGCAGTTTGGAAGCAAGGTGCTATTAAGGATGATTTATGTTATTTGGTTGATATGCATTTCTATGTTCTCAACTTTTTATTGACTGCTTCCTTGGAATGAACCAATGTTGGGCAGGTACCCTCTTTGGCAGGTAAGAACCACCAGTTCTGATTTCTGTAACTAATAAGACCCAAGCCGAAACTTGGTTTTGGTTTGATTTTGGAACCAGAAGAGCAACCAAAACTTGATTTTATTTTCTTAAAGTATTGGACCTAGAACTGGTCTCCTGGATGTATTTAAGTGTGGAACAGGAATTGAGAGTTTTGAAAAAGAAAAGTGATTAAAACTAGCAATTAATTGCAGATTTCAATCTAGGTTAGTATGAACCAGACCAAAATTGGGTTTGATTTCAAGAACTGGAACTCGAATCAACTTTTTAAAAAAGAAATGGACATGGAAGCAAATTCGTGGTTTCATTTGGGTCTTCTTAGAATTGATTGCAAGTATGTGGATTCGTCAATCCACATCAAGGTGAGATGGTAGGTTTTGCAACTAGTCAAGAAATCAACAAAATGGAAGTACATATCTAGTATGTATTGTGATGTTTGTATGTGTTGCAATGGGTTTTTTTAACGTCAATTCTTTATGTGTTGTTGAGACTGGATGAAAGCAGATGGATTAGCCTAAGCCATTCTAATGGTTGCAACAAATGCCAGTTGCAAAAGCAGAAAGCAGTAGTTTTAAATAAACCTGGTTGATAGAGATCAGTACATTGTCCTTCTTGCTAGTAGTTAGTATCTAAGTGTACAAATCCACGAAGCTCAGGGTCTAGATCTCTTTAATTTTGTCAAGCCAGAAACTGAATTGCATAGTTTGAGAATTGATTGCAGTGATGTGGATTCTTGAATCCAAATCCATCTTCAATTTTATCTTGAGGAAAAAATTCCCCAAATGGCAAAACATATGTGTTCCCAATTGTGAATTCTGGGTTTGACGAAATGAGGAGTTGGTCAATATATGAACTGCCAAATCTTCAGCACACCTTCCCAAGTTCATGTCTCTAAATTCATCTTGCACTGGAACTTGGAAAATAATCAGCTCAGCACACTAATAGTCCCAAGGCACTATCAGGAATAAATTGTATTTAGCTTCATTCTACCTTAAGATCAATTCCTTTCCCAATAGAAAGTTGAAAATTCTTTGCTAGGAGTTGGCATCAGGGTTTTTTTTTTCAATTTTGTGGTTTCTAAAGTTTGGCGAAATTTTCCAAATGTTTGGCAATTTTCTTTTGAATTTTCACTAAAATGACAAAAAGAATTCCAAAAAGTTTGGTCTCCACTGCGAAATTCAGCCAGAAAAAAAAGCACTATTTGGATAGATGATCTATGATCGGACAGTGGTAGATGCGTTAGACAGCTTGAAGGATGCTACTTTCTTCAGCATCCCATCTATTGACAGATCGAAAGCGTCACGGAATTTCTCCGTCAACACAGCATCTCTGGAATCGGGATGTCTGTAAAGCGATCCCGGAATGAGCTTAATGAGCTCATCACGCATCTCGCTGATTCTCGACTTGGAGTAACTTCCAAGCACCTCTTCCACAACAATCGACCCGTTTTTTATCCCTTCCTCGGGAATGAACACAGAGAACTTTTGGGGGTCTGTCGTGGGCAAATGCCACGAATATTGATTGTAAGCAGTATCCTCGTGGAAGAAAACCGGAATGCAACCAGCGATGATGGAGTCGAAAACCGATCGACGAGTCGCGGTGTCACCTCTGGGTTGTAGGCAAAACTCGGCGAGTAAAAGGCTGCTGTAAATCGGCACTGGATTATGGCTACACTTGATCTTGCTGCAGTCTAGCAGCGAGCAACGCGTGGTTGCTCTCAAGCACTGGTCGTAGAGTGAGCCCCTGATGCTAGTGGTCATCGAGGGGCGTAAGGCTCCTGAGAACGCGAAAAGGTACCGGCGAGAAACGGTTAGAACTTGATCGGTCCATTTGCGTAAGCTCCCGGCTGTAGCTGGATGAAAACCTGTTGGGTACGGGATCGCTTGATCCATCCCTAACCACTTCCTGCCCTCCAGTGTTAAGTCCGTGATATTGGCTAGTTCAGGTAGGTTCAGAAGCGTAGTGCCCCAGTTATCGAAGGAGCCTTCGAGTGGGCGGGCGAAGTCATAGGCCGTTCTACCAGCGATTAGGAAGTGATCGTGCCCGCCGTGTCGTTGCCAAGGGGCTGTGGCGTTGTCTTGCAACCAGGCCACGAGCTCGGGTCCTAGCGTCTCTGTGCGGTTGTCAGTGTACAAACTATTCAACGCGTCAATGCCAGCGAAATACGGGATGAAGAAAGCGTCGGCCTCAGACTCCGAATTCGTCAAACATTTGTATCTCTGCATGCGTGCATGGAATATGACTTCTAGCATGTAGGCGTCTGTGCCATACCAGTCCTTGGCGAACAATGGCGCAGCTGTCGATTTCGACACCATTTGCCCGAATCCATAATTCTGCATATGTGGGCAGAAGTCTATCCACTTCACCAATTTCTTCCCGCAACGCTCCAGAAGCGCAACGTTGAATTTGGGTGGGAGATCGTACATGTATATTCGCTTGCCAGCGCATGGATCATTGATACCAGATGGCTTCGTGACGAGCTCCTCGAAAGTATGTTCACGCGTGGATAGTAGTACTTTGGATTCGGGACATGCCCAAGTTGTGATGAGAATTACCACTAGGCTCGATATGATGCAGCAGTACATTAACTTAGAAGTTCTTGATGTTTTCAGCATTTGATCAAAGCCTAGAGACTGAGCCACCATTTGAGGAGATTGTCTGGAAATCTCTATAGAGGAAGCTAGCTGTACCGGACACGATTTCCTTGCAAAAAAATTGCGTGCTCCAGCTGCTGTCCCAAAGCTCCAAGGCTGACGTACACGGAGTTTTCTGGGTTTACTGGTGTACTCCAGGCTGCTGCTTCCATACACCTTTACGATTCGGAATCTGATCCGCCAGCATTCCGTGGTTTCTCAAGGTTTAGTAACTAGGAAGTTGAAGGAACCTGTGATCCAATCAGTCTGCTTGCGAGCGAGGTAGAGAAGGAGCCGCTGAGTTTCATACCATTAGGAGGCTGGCTGAAATCATTGCTAACAGTAGTTGGAACACAGAGGCCTGCAGCAGTATGAATATCGTTCCTGGGTGTCGCCTAAGCTGTCGGAACAATCCCTCAGATCATAGCCCAGAGTAAACCCATCCCGCTCAGCGAAAACCTGCACATCCTCCACCGGATAAGAGGGTTCTAGGAATGCAAATCTCCCGGCCGGTTACCAGAAAGTGCAGTGCTGATCACCAGTGAGAGCGTAGATGTTGACTGCTTCGAGGCCGGCCTCTTCCCGCACTTCACAAGAACACTACTTGTATGATCTTTTGAGCCTGCACATGATCCTCAAGCTCCATTCAATTTCAAGCCGCACAATTTTTCATATCAGAGAACATGTAAGATCTGATCAGATATAAACTAGCAACCAACATGTAAATAAATGGAGCAAGTTTGTTTGTTCAAAAGACATGGCAGTTCCAACAAAGGATATATTCACGAGCGTTCATCATCTAATACACATTACAAACCTGGGTCTGTCGGAGAGCAACAGGCGTAGAGACTCCGAGACTACTCCTCTTAGTAAAGAAAAAACGTCCCAGGGACACAATGGGTGGCAGAAGAAGTCAGCAATTTCTCTGATCAGCAAGCTCTCAAGAACTGTTTTCTCCAAAACTCTCCATCCATGCCCCGTACCTCAGCTATTAAAAGGAACATTCCTGAGTTCTATTGAGCAGCTGCACACGCTGTACTCGATAATCTCTACGTGTGTACTCGTGGTCCTATGTCGAATGTCTCTCTTTTCCGGCTCTCTATCTTCTCCTTGTCTTAATTTCTCTCTTATTCATGGCCTTGTACATTTCTGACATGATGCGCGTGAGGGCTCTAGCACTAATCTAGACAGTGGGCAATGAAATCATGGGTACCCAGGTGCTACACCCATCAGCTCTGGCCCCTTCTCTGTAAAATGTGGTTGATTAGCTCTTTGTAATTTACTTGCAAACCCCTGCAGGCATGCAGCTCGCGTAGCTTCGATCGCAATTCGTTCTCTCCTGTGCAGATCAGAGGCAGCTACAAGTTGTCGACCAAATCCAGTCTTATGGACAGGCAAAGACCTTCAAGCCACAGAAATGAAATCAGAATTTAAGAGAACAGAAATTAGCCTGGAAATTCAAAATTGAAGCTAGTGAGAAAACTAAATTTGGACGGTGCTTTAATGCTCAGGCAATCATTTTGAGTTGTGGTCCCTAGTGATAGCTTATTATGTAAAGTAACTCGAATGCGAGAGAATTAAGCCAAAGATGTCTTAAATAATTGACAAAAGGCCATGAATGAGAGAGATATTAGACAAAGTTAAAAATTAGACATCTTTGTTGAGGCCAACGGTTCTTAATTCACAAAGATGTTTAGAGACATTATGTGATGCATGTCTGTGCCGGATGATCCAAATTACCTGCATCATTGAGCATTTAATACACTTGGAGGATTGATCCAAATGCAACAAACAAGCTGCTTATGATGAAGTTTGTTAAAGTTACAGCGGTGGGTGAGAGTCTTTTGCTGGCTTAACTGAACTGTGAACAATCATGAGACAACAGTAGCCTAGCATGACCATGTTGGATGACTTTTCCTTAGGATGGTGCCCTTTCTGTGAAACCCCACGAAAGGAAAGTAAAAGAAAGGAAGAGGAATTGTAGACACACATCTACATGGTAACCTTTACACTAGGAGGCAAGGCCAGGTAATGTGAGCCAGTAAATGGAAGAATTGTTGAGCACTTTTGGTCCCTCATTAATGGTCCTTTGGCCTCAAGTTATTAATAGAATAATGATTTTTTGAAGGTCCATTAGGTCATATATGAAGTCGTTGAGGGCAAGATGTAGCCAGTTGGATCCAAGTCTTCCATCCTTCATTTGCTTTCATTTTACGTATTTGTTTTGTTATATCATTTAAAGACGAAAATTTAAAGAGACCTAATAAAGAAGAGACAGGAGACATCAAATAAAGAAATTTCCAAAAAATGGTGTGGATTTTACAAAAAAATAAATTATTGTTACAACATTGAGGGGCCGTTGGGACTTCTTGGGACTACCCTTTAGATTCCACCAGGGATATATATGCACCAGTCTTGAGCATATTCTAGTTTCATGAACTTGATATTTCTTTTTCTGGTTAGGGGTAGATAGGCCAGTGAATGAACACTTAAGAAGTCAAAGAAGGTTGAATACTCACACATTTCTTTTCATTTCTGAAGAGCAAAGAAAAGTTTTAGCCCTCTACCTAGTGCTTCTAATGTCACAAAATTGCTCAATTTGGTTAAGGAATGCGGAAGGTATGGGATGTTTGGTGTGAGGGGTTCAATGTTCAATGATGGGTAAATTAGGATTTCAAGCTTAAAATCTTTTGATTGTTGCATCTTTGCCTCTAGAACACAACACAACATGACAAAGTTTTGTAAAGTCCTAGTTGGCACACTTATCAAGTTTTGAATCAGTTAAAGTACACTAAAAAAGAGGAAGATATGTGGTTGGAACTATAGACAAATCTAGAGCTATCTTTTCAAAAAATTTGAAGCAAACTGTCATTCATGCTTTTCTTGTGTTTTTTGGCATCATTCCTATACTTCTACTGTTCAAAGAACATTTGTAAACTTCTAGTTTGCATCTTCAATGACACAAAAATTGTTCAATTTGGTTAAAGAATGATAAAAATATTAAAAAATGTTCAAAGATGGGCAATTCTACCCTACTATCATATTATTGACAAAGGATATCAATTTTGGCAAAATAATGGAAGAGAGTTTGCAACTTGGTTGGAGTTTGAATGAGCAACAAATGTGCTTGGTATGGAAATGGGTTGAACAATTCAATGGCCTACTAATAGCCTCTTCTCTTCCTAACTACTTGTTTTGCAAAGAAGAAAGGTTTGGATTAACCTATTTCTTTTGGGAGTTCTTTGCTTTGAATTTGGAATATACCACATAACAAATCACTTTGGTCACTTTTGTTGTTAGATCCCAATGGACTTGTAACAGCAAAATAATTATTAGTAATTACATATACTAGTATTAAGGATAATAGTATGGATGAAAATGGGAAATAAAATAATGAGTCTCATGAGCCCTACAATGAAAATCTTTTGACTAAAGACATAAGGGTTGATTATGAATAATTTAGATAACTATTTCAAGTTTGTAATAATGGAAAGTCAAGTATGTGAACTTTATTAATTCCTAGACTCCAAATCATGTAAAATCTATTTGTAGAAGGATGAAAAGTTATAAGTGGTATGTGATGATTGGTTTGATACATGGAAAATAAATGTAAATGAATGTGGTAGTATTGCCGCTGAAAGGATGGGGTGTCCTTCAATCTTGAAGGATGGGGTGTCCTTCAATCTTGAAAGTGGGCTCAAGGTGCACCAAAATTGAGTTCAGAGTATTCAGAGCCAGCCCAAGCTGCCCACCTTTTCCAATACGATTCCAGAACTTAGGCTACGGATTGCAGAGCACTTGAAGTAGCATGTGTTGTTTAGAGGATATGCCAGGGAATTCATGATCCAATAAACTGAGCTACCCTACATGATGGCATTACAGTGAAGTAATGTGCTTGAGAAGTTGCTGTACAGTCATAAATGCTGGGTTATCCTTGCAGGTGAGACGCTAAATAACCCCATCAAGGTCTGTCCGGCGCCTGTTTTCATTGTCTTCTTGCACATGTTTTTGGGCCCCTGCATGGTTCTGCATAAAACCATGCAGCATGGTTCACCATCTGCTTTTTATTCTGCAAAATAACGTAGTAACGGTCTTTTGATTTATTAAAAATAATCTTGGGCTGCAGCCTCTCACAGGATTCGAAACCAGAACTTTCTAGTTTACAAAACAAATTGCCAACCACTGGCACACATTCAAGGAATACTGCAATTACCGTTTCTTTCATATTTCAATAACTTATACAGACAAAAAGTCAAACCGTACACAGACCCACATGGTTCTCCGCAGGGCTGCACTGTCAGGCCCAGAAAGGGCGCCGGACGGTGCTCGAGAGGGGGGGGTTTGTGTATTTAGCGTCTCGCCTGCAAGGAGAAAGATTAAATATGGAACTGTGTTTGCAGGTTCACATGATTCTACTGTCTCTGATACATATTATGTCTGACTGGGCCGGTGGGGTCCAACACATTAAGGCACTTTCTTCACAAATTCAGTGAATACCAGCTACATAACATAACTAAGAACACAAGGAATCTGTCACAACAGCTTGGTCGTACGGTTGGCCTTGGGTGCAGTCTTTTTTTCTTTTGGGCGAAAGACCTCCAAAAGGCGACACAGTTTAACGGAATATTCTGGCACAAATTTCCTTTTTCTGAAAAGAATTCGCCTAAAAGGCGACAGAACTCTGTTTTTCTAGGCAGCGGCTGCCTTCGCATTTATGTGTACTGGCTACGTTTTAACAGTCCCTTTGAAATAAAGTCGCCAGTTAAGTCATAATCTGCCTGTGCATGCTCGCCACCCTGGCTCCAGGGAATTGTCTTTAATCAAAAAAAACCCCTGCTTGGATGCGCCCAGCACAGCACCTACAGTGGCACCCTTGAAGTACCTCAAATCTTTTGGCATTTTCTAAACAAATTAATATCACCTTATTATCACATCCCAAGACTAAATCATGTCCCCTGATTCCAATTAAAAATTTCCTGAGTTAAATTCAGTTTAACATTTTCCTAAAAGACGTTGCAAATGTCATTGATATGTGCCACATGGCTCTTTGGCAAGAAACGCATTAAATACCCCTAACAAGCTTTGTCCAGGTTACATTGTGAGGACCTACACAATTTTGCCACTGGGTTTCACTAATGTTGGAGGGGGTGGTTAACGTCCTGGATACTCTCGAAGCTGAAGGTACCTGTGTAAGTCACTTCAAGCTGAAGTATCTTGGCCTTGGCAACCCTGGACACAAGGGTTTCTCCTATCTAGCACAGGATTCAAAATCTAGCAGCCAGATCCCTGGCCAAGTACTTAATATCTCAGCATCATGATCTTCGCCACATACTTGAAGACACTGACACAGAGTGCTCCCTCTAATCTCAGGAGAAGCAAACAAAGCACTAACAGATTCAAGGGTTTTGTTTTCTATTAATAGACTGTGGCATGTGCCATTGGCCCAAGTGTGAACATGATTATGTAATTACTTCAAGTGTGAACAGTACCCTCATGATAGAGCTCAATGGTGAAAAATATTTTAAAATTCTAAATTAACTTCTAATGAAGAAAATTACTCAAAATTTAATGTCTCTCACACCTTAGGTCTAAAAATTATGGAATCACCTCCATAAAATCCAATCATGAAGGGCTTTCTAATAGTATGAAGATTGCAGCTCAATTTCCCTAAATATTTTTTCTTTTGATTTTATCATTTTTTTGAATAAATTATTCAATATTTAATAAGTCCCACACCACAAGTCTAAATTGGAATGTTGTGCATGTAAGTGTAAATAGTTTTTGTGTGTGTAACATTTTGTAAATGTGAATCATTTACATTCCAATGACAAATTTACACTTCATGCCATGTATATTTCAAGATTTATATTTACACTTGTAGGACATGTGTGTATATATTTCTAATATACACTTACACGAGACCATGTAAAAAAGTTTATTGTGAAAGTGTAAATCACAATGCAATACCTTTATGAAGGTATTGCTCTTAGCCCATTATCTGTCTCCAAATTGTGATTTGCAAAAAAATGAGGATATTGCACTTCAAACTTTCCATTGGTAGTTGTGTGTTTTTAACACAAAAAAACAAGACCATAATGAAAGCAAAATAAGAAGGGGGAGCTTATCTAAAACAAGTCACTAATGAAACTTGCAATTATGTTAGGAATTACAAGATGATTATGATGCCACCACCTAAAGTTGCAAAAATTACAAATGAAGAGGAAGAACATGGGGTAGCTCACCTTGAACTTTAAACCCTTTTTTGCAACACCAAAACGAAAAAAGTTCCAAAACAACCATAATAAGGGAGTCCAACATAAACAAAAGGGGGTAAGGAATAATTTGTAAAAAACACATTTGAAACATGTTTGTTGTTGAAGCTTTCAACAATGCAAATAGTTGTAAAATGATAACAACACCACCAATTACACTTGCACACAACCTTTAAATAAAAGAGAACAACGTGGGGGAGCTCAAAAGGTCACAATGAAAGAAGTTTTCCAAGATATCAATCCTCCATACTTAACCTTCTCTTCTCTCATACCTACCTCCTTTCCTCATGCCAACCATTTGTTAATTTCCCATTTCCTTTTTTCTCCTTTTTTTCTTTGTTGAACCAACTCCACTTTGATAACTGCTCTTTTGAAACGAGAAAATGCAATATTGCATATGTTATTGTATGTTGTGTTTATTTACATGTTATGTAAAATTGCATAAATGCATATGTCAGTTTTTAAATTACGTTGACACACCAAAGTTTACATGTATATGAATGTAAATGAAAATTACATTCACATTTACCCAACATTGTATATCAAAAACCATATACGCATAGAACATTTTTTTAAATGTCACTAAACCACCTTAATGCACAAGGTACTCATCCAAGGTTTTTCAATGGTGTGAAAGAACATGGTGGGGGGCATTATGATTTGGGACAACTCAACTTGACAAACAAATAAAATAAAAAATTATTTCTAATTGTAATAAATATAAATGTGAA
>Ga0116229_10012197_pt1 | contig 12447 bp, 3 predicted proteins | sample S1TSphgellanicum_3_FD_87313 | JGI IMG/M metagenome (GOLD analysis project Ga0116229, IMG submission 87313) | Host-associated microbial communities from peat moss isolated from Minnesota, USA - S1T2_Fc - Sphagnum magellanicum MG | ecosystem: Host-associated > Plants > Peat moss > Unclassified...
GGTTAAATTCGGTTGATTTTGGTTAAATTTGATTTAAATATGTTATTTAAGTTATTGTTGGTAAAACTTGGCAAAACTTAATTAAACTTGATTAAATTAGGCTATACTTGGCTAAAATGGTTACTTGGTTAAACTTGGCAAATTTTGACAAAATTAAATTATTTTAGCAAAACTTGGTTAAATTTGGTTAATTCAAAATATTTAGGCTAGATTAGGTTAATTTAGTCTATTTCAATCAAATTTGGTTGGATTAGGTTACCTAAATAAAATTAGGGCAAGACTACATTATTTGTTAAATTAGGTTTTAAAATATACTTAGACTAAACTTATAAACTAAATTTAATGGAAATTAGTCTTAGAAGTTAAATTGAGGATTTAAATTCAATCAAATTAAATCTAAAGGTTAAAGTAGGTTAGACCAAAACCAAACTTAGGTTAATTGTAGGCCAATTTATATTAAACTTAAACACATGTTCATATTGAATTTTTTTTATAGTTGGTCAAACAAGGTTAATTATGTTCAACATGACTTCTAAATTGTGTAGTTGTAAAATTTAGCCACATAATTACTTATAGTCATATTTATAGTCATGTAGTCTTGATCATGGTTGTAGTCAAAAAGATGATAACGATTCAAGTCCAAATATGATTATATGATTATAATTGGACAATAGTTGCAAGTTGTCCTAATCATGAAAACCATGTTTTGGCATAATGAACATAAGAGTTCCATGGGGGGGGGTTTGAGAAGGGTTGGGACTTATGGGATAAAGAAAGGTGTGAATTTGTTGCATGGGAAATAATAAATGGGAAATACTGACTTGGAAAATAGGATAGGTACTTGTGGGAGAGAATTGGGGGCAACTTACCTTAAGAATGAATTGATGAACTAAGGAACCCGACTTTGCAAACAATGGAGAGATAATGGGTTAACATTTATGGGGAAAGGGAACACATTTTCCAAAAGTTGATTTTTGTACAACATAACAATACATACCCACTTGTGCAAGGATCAACTCTTTTATAATTTGAAATCCCTTGAAATTTTTTGCATTTGAGGTTAGGCAACATTTGATAACCTTTCAACATGGAACATAATAATCAAAATTGATGGGATAGGTACAATGAATAAAGGTGGTAGAGGTGAGGAAACACTCAATTTAAAAAAATACTCCCAAAAAGGATCAAATGTTTCTAGCCTATTTAAATTCTTTTATGTAGTATCATAATGTGGCACATTTGGTTTGAAAGGAACAACTTGGCTTTCAATGGAAAACAATGGTTTGAGATGTAGATAGGTAGGATGATATGGGATGGCTTAGTAGATTGTGGTGGGCTTGAATGGTAGCATGTGTTAACCAATATTAAAAAGCAATTTGAGGTTGAACACTTGATGCTACATGAATTTGCTAGGTTATGGTACCTACACCATACTATTTGCAAGTTTCACACAACATGAAAGTTAAAACAATCCTATGAAACTCATAGAATGTGTAGCTTTGTTGGGCAATAACTTTGGTTTTTTTCCATATGGGGTTGGGTTTCCCCCTAGCTATGCTTGTTGTATTGACTTTCCATGTTGGCAGTGGATTTTGTCCATTTTTTCCAAAGAAAAAAAACATGTACAAATTATTTATGATCTTGGTGTCACTAGTGTCACTAAAAATCTTTTAATAAAGGCTAAAACATTGTAGTTAGCATGCCCAACAATATGTTGTTTAATATTTATGATCATGTGAAAAATTGGGACGCAAATTGTCATTTGAAGGATGAAAAATACTTAAGCTCAAATTCGAAGTGCTACATCATGTTTGAATTGGGAGGTTTGACATGGCATTTAAAGGTTTCAACAAGGGATTTAATTTTTTTTAAATGGTAATATATGGCAACTCACATTAATTAGTTGTAGGGACCTTCGAAATTCAATTATTTTTCTTTTGTGATGGATTTTTTTATTAACCATCACCAAACAAAGTAATTGTACTTTGTACAATCCCAAAATAAATATGTTGTAACCTTTTCCTTTTGGCTACTTATATAGGTTACAAGAATATAACTTAGGGTAAAGGATTTGGGATAAACGAAAAAGCTATTGAGAACATGTTGGGGAACACATTGTAAACTTGGGGAACATGTTGGGAGCCCATTGGGAATTTCATGGGAACACATTGGGAACAAAAAAAAATCCAACACCCACCCTCCACCAAGAGAAAAAGAAACTTGGGCCCCTTGGGTCCATATTGTTTCAACTCATTGATTGCACAAATGTTTTTGCCTACTTTTGTTCTTTGGCCTAGGTTAAATGGCAATGGCATGAACCATGGGTTCATATCAAATGTCACAATTAATTAAAATTTCTTGAATGTGAGGATTCCAAAAAAATTCACACTAAAATGTCTGAAGTTGAAAGTGATTTTTTGAAAATTTTACAAATAGCATGAAAGGCATAAAGAGGTCCAATGTAATCAAAGTGAAATTTATTACAAATGAAAACATGTGATAGTAGGAATTAACCTTGCCCACTTTGGTGATTACTTACAAAGCAATGGGTTTGCTTGCTAGGATAATATTGTAAATTGGGATTGGTTACAAAAGGTGATGGATTAAAAATCAATGATTTTTACAATGACCAAAATTATTGATCACAAAAAAAATTACACTATACTATTATAAGGTGTGGACATATATTGTTCATGATTATGTCAAATTTTGGAAACCATCCAAAACCTAAAAAATGAAAGCATTGACAATTGGTGTTTACCAATGCTTTTGAGTACTCAATATTCATTAGATTCATTCCAAATTGTTCCACAAATATTCCCAGAATATATAAAAACATTGCAATGTAAACATGTTATAGACTTGCAAACTAAATATAAGTTTTGAAACTAGAAATGTGTTGTGTTTGGGTGGTTGCAAAGTAGGGTGGCTCACTTTTTGTGTTACAATCCAAATTTTTGCAAAGTGTCATGCATTTACATGCTATTAACATGGCATGAATTTGTTTTTTTTCAAATTTGTAACTAGATTTAGATTGTCAACTTGAAGAAGGAGAAGACATCTATAAAAAGAAATTGCAACATATATGCACCAAATAGATAGTAATGGACTTTTGAAATTGAAAAATATGGATTGATTTGTTGTTTGTACCTTCCTATATATGCATTTTTATGTATGAATTTTATTTGGGATATATTGTAGGGATTCAATATATGATATGTTAAAACAAAAAGAACATATGTTCAAAAGAAAGTTATGGACTTTAAATGGCTTAAAATAAACCATATTTTCATAAGTCCATATCATAATCATTTTTGGGTGGATTTCAATTTTTATTTTTTTAACATGTACATTAAATAATTGTTTAGAATGGCTTATTTTCATATGGGCTTTTTAGTTCATTAACCACCATGTAATTCCCCACTAAATTAATGATATCAAAATACACTATCATTTTAACACTACCGTATGGACTTTTAGGGAGTGGAGCATCTGCCAAAATTGAACAACCTTAGACTGCATACACTTGTTTATTTTTTCATTTGGGACTTTGGGTGGATTTTAGAGGAATGAGACCATCTTTCGGTTTTTTGCAAGGAAGAATGTGGATATGTGTAATTGATGAAAAAGGTTATGATGAATTTTGATTAGATGTGAAGAATTGGTGGAAGATGGTGGATGATATGAAACAATGAAAACATTATAATTTCAACTTGTTTAACACTTAGAGGATCTCATCAATTGTCTCTTTGTTTTGTTTTGTTGGTTTGTGATGGAATAATGAATTTGCAATGTAAGGATAATGTTTAATTTGGAAGGCATGTTGTACATTATATCTCCACTACACACTCAATATCATCTTGAACAAATAGTATAATGTTCTATGTAATATTCATAAACATATTGAGTTGCATGGAGGTGGTGACAATTTTGGATGAAAATCCAAGTTTTGTGAGTTGAATGATATTGGATTGGGATATAAGGGATTACAATTGGGGTTGAAATTACAAATGTCATAGAAGAAAGAAATAGCTAAGCGGTAAGTGGTAATTGTGTGGTGTATGTGGCTAGTACTTATTGATGGTTTATTATTTTTGGAGTATGTTTATTTGTATGTGGCAAAATGATAATAGAATAATTGTTCATTGCAAAGGGTTTGCATCATCCACGGAATGTTTTAAAAAGCATATGGGACTAAGAATTTGTGTAGCTATGTAGCAAACAAAGATATTGAATTGTATGTCACCCAAAAAATACAATAGAAAATGGCAATTTCAAATGTAAGGGAGTTGTTTCTTGTGACTAAAAAGTAACAAGTTTGAATTATGGGATCATTGTAGTGGGTATTGGAACGTGGTACCTACGTTTATGGGATGATAACATGTTATAATGAGGAGTTTGAACATCATTAACATTTAAAGGGGTGACAATTTTTTTTTGTGTATGATGAGGCTACTAATTCAAAGACTTGATTTGACAAGAAAAATAAAGTTTGATCCATGTGGACCTATTGAATATTTTGAGCATTTGTTATTGAGTGAATGGTCCATCTAAATAAATGGCACTATTTTGTGTTTCATACAATTAATGGTGAATTTTGTAATATGAATGGCAACAAGTAGATCTACATGTTTATTGGTTCTACCATAGGAAAAAGACTATGCATTGGTGTAGGATTTGGGCATAGAATTTTGACTCAAACTTAACCCAATGTGTGCATGACATAAGTTCCATAAAAATGAATGCATCTAAATGAAAAGTTCTAGATTTAGTAAGGGAAGTTTTTAGTTTGAATTTCATTACCTCAAAATGTGGCATATCTTATTTCACATATTATTGTGTTTGTGATAATTTAAGTCACATATTACAACATGAATATGTAGTAACATCAAACTAATGGCTTATGCCATTAGCAATAATTATGGTCATAAGAATTTATGCCATTAGTCATGTAACTTTTATTACTACCATAACTTTTATTATTACAATTGGAAACTATAAATAGTGTTTATTGACTTATGAAATGTAAAAATGTCTTTAAGCATAATAAAAGCCACATTGAAATCTAGTTACCTATTTATTAACATAATTTATGAACCTTGCCTAAGCTAAACAACGTAGGTTAGCCTACAAAACTAGGTAGTTAGGTAGCGTATAAGCTTAAGGTAAAAGCTTAGGTAGGTAGGTAGCTAAATAGGATCCTATTTATTTTTTTGGCCACAAGCCTTTTTTTATTAAATCATCACAACTGGTATTTGCATTTTGAGTATATTTAATGCATGTATTGTGTGTAAACTAACATTTTTTCATCTATTTATATAGTTTACAAACTTGAACTTGTTGACAAAGGATAAGATAAATTTAATGAAATGGAAACATTACAATACTATCCCACATCATCTTTTGTCCCATACAAAGGTAACCAACTTTAACCATTATTATCTTTTTCATATTTTGTCCAAATGACAAAAAAATTAAACTTCATTTTAAAGGAATTTTCAAATATGTACACATTTATAAGTTTTTAGGAAAAAAAGTCAAGTGATTTGATTGAAAATGCATTTGAATCTTCATTATTTCATACATTTGAAGAACAATGATGTCTTGAAGAAAAATTCTTTTTCTTTTTCATGAAAGGATTTGTAAATAAACCTATTTAAAATCAACACGGAATTATTTCTGGAAAATTTCAAATAATATAAAATTAAATATTATATTTTCCCACTTTTAAACATATAATAATATAATAATATTTGTATAAATGTTGTGTTAGAATTATTTAATTATTTTAATTTAATTTTAAAATAAATATATAATTTAGTAAACATATAGTACCATGACCAATTTTTTTTAATGTTACATAGAGTATTAACATTATGTAAATTTCATAATTATTAATTTATAAAAATATACTTTTGTAGTTTCATATTATTAAATTTTTATTACTAATACAAAAATTTCATTTTTTTAAATTTTCTTTTCATTTCATTAAATGCAATTTCTTATGAATTATAAAATTTTCCAAGTTTTCTAACCAAATATCTTAATAAATTAGTAATTCTAGATCAAACTTTGTATTTTTGGCTACCAAGTACCATAGTACCTTTACCATTTCGGCATAAATTAAAATATTTTTTGTTTTTGCCAAACTTTTAAGAATATATTTAGTATTTGTGCCAAAATTTTAATAAAATCAAAATTTCGATTATCAAGTTTAAACCATAGACCTTCTAAGACCAAGACTTACAACTGTGTCAATCTAGACACACTAGACTGTTCCACAACTCTAACAATAACCTATTTACTTTTTCTATAAAGATTATTTTTGAAAATTTCAGAATTAAAAAACCAAGTCTTGAAGTTAATATTAAAATTTAATTAATTATTCAACATCAAACTACTGAAATGGTAAAAGTACTATAGTATATGGAAACTTTGCAAAAAAATCTTATTTTGGGGCATGTGGATTTCTTTTGAAATCCTTTAGATATCATTAATAGGACTTTATATCATTATGTAATTTCAAAAAATTCAAGGAAGATAATCATAAAAATAAAAATTTAAGCAATATTCCCAACTTGAATGTTTTGTGGGTGAATATTTACAATGTGGTTCAATTACAATTGGAACAAATTCAACATTTTCATTTTCTAGGTGTAAAATTAAAAACAATTCCCAAAATATGGGAAAATTTTCCAAATTTTCAAAACCACAATATTGAGAGAAAGATAAACTTTAAGCAAGCCATAACATAATAGCAAGCTTCATGAAAATTCTATGTTGTAGAAGTTTATGTAATATTTATTTAAAGATATATTACCATGCACCATTAGATCAAAGTTAGGTTCAATTTTGTGGACTTAATCTTACACCAAAATTTACATAAGAATTTTATAATATATTCTAAAACCCATTGCATCCAAATGGCAATATATAGTATCAATGCATATTTTTGAACGTGAGTGAAAGTTTTCAATTTGCAAAATATGAGGCCCCCATTAGGGTTCTTTAATTTTTAAAATTTGTTAAAACAAGGTCAATGGCACACATAATAATTTTTAAAATATGGCTATAATTTGTAAAGTCATGTAGTCATTGAAAATAACTATAATAATAAAAATGGCATAGTCACCGCGTATATTACTCCATGACAAGATTGGAACACTAGTCATATATGTTCAAGTCATTAATGCTACATTTTAGCATAATGGTTTGAATTTGCCTTAAAAGGCAAATCTATCATTATAGGATGGGTTACTTCTTGTGACGGATTTGGGGTTTTTTTTTGTTTTATATAATTGAAATGTCATATTCAATAATATGACAAATTCACCATTAAATGTCACATTATTGAAAGGTATGCATTTGATAAATAATATGATCATAGACACATGTTCAATTGGTACAAGTAGTAGAATGAATTGAAATACAAAAAGTAGCACTAAATTTAGGTGAAAAATACCTTCATGATGACTTGAAAATATATATGGACTTAAAGTAGTTTGTTGTTGCCTACACAAGTTGGCAATGGTCATCTTGTTAAGTTTTTTCAACACCTTCTGAATGTTAATGACATCAAACACATCAAATGGAAGAGAATTGTCCACAAGAAATTGATACAACTTTGATGCATACATCAGCAATCTTTGTGCAATTGGTAGAGCTTGTTCATTTGTGTTTATTTGTTCAAGGGGCTTAAATTGTTTGAATCAATTTATGAATCAACCCCCAATGCCATATCCACCAACTTGTTGGTTCTTGAAACTGTTGCTTTGAAATTGTATCCCCTACAATTTGTATATAGTGCAAATGCATGGCTAGTTAGTGACTCACATTTGACAAATTTTTGAAGAGTCCATCTTACGCTAGCTCAAATTCTTGCAATTTATAATAATTATTAGATTATAAATACTATAATTATTCCTTATTTTGTGGTAAAAAATATTAGCATGGCATTCTATAAATATCATTAGACATGTGATTGGTCCAAAATTTAATGTGAAAGTTTGAATATTTCAATGTGAAATGAATTATAAATGATAAAAGAATGACAAAAATCATGGCATTCAAATTTTGAATTTGATGGTGGCCATTTTTCAAATTTTTATTTTGACATTTTTATGACATATTTTTTGAGTTAACATTTTTCATTCTATTTATGTGACATGCACAATGTAATCATTTTCAAAAGTGCATTACAAGTCCATTTAAAAAAATAATTCATTCATTTTTAGTTTACTATTTTCATTAAAATCTATTGCAACATGGATAATTACAAAATTTGACAATGTTACTATTGAATATGGCTTTACATTTTAGGTTCATCTATAATCTAGAAAAACTACAATTATGATACTCCAAATAGTCCCCTTAATTACACTTTCACACTATATTATGTTATTCACATATACTCATGAATCCCCAATATTCATCAATATTCCTTTTTTCAATTAAAATTGCAAGCTTGTTTAGTTTTTTTCACATTTTGTTTTCTTTCATCGTCAATAACACATTTTGCAATCCACATTAACGATAAAATTCATGATATGGAATCCAACTATTGCAAATAATATGTGGATCCATAACCTACCACACCTCATAACCCCGATATATAAGAAATAAAAGTGCTTGTAGCTAATGTTGGGCACAATCTTCTTTAAATATATAACATTTTCTTTGTACTATGATAAGAACCACTCCATTTTATTTATTTATTTGTACCAAGGCTTGAATGATATTATTATATTTTTATCTAGAACTTGTACAACATTTTTCATATTAAGTGGGAAGAAGTGATGTTGTTCAATGATAATTTTGTAAAACCATGGAACCAACCAAATTAAACATTGGAAATGCTATGTGAAGATGCATTATTTGAAATCATGATTATCGTTTGAATTTGATTCTTCAAGTGGTTGTTGAATTGAAACATCCAATTTTCAAAAGTGTCTTGCTTCATCTATGTAAGATTTGAACACCACCAAACATAGTTGAACCCAATTGCCATCTTAAAAAGTAATATGGTCTCTTTGATATACCATAGTACTTTTACCATTTCAGCAACAAACTGTCAAATAATTATTTAAATTTGAAATCTTAATTGTGGCACTTGGTTTTTTAATTTTGAAAATTTTGGCAGGTAATGATTAGAAAAAATATTAAATAAGGTTTCGTCAATGTTATGGAGTAGTCTAGTGTGTCTAGATTGCTTCAATTTTAAGTCACTATCGTGGAAGGTCTGCAATTCAAATCCTAATAGTTAAACTTTTAAATTTATTAAAGTTTTGACACAAATAATGAATAATTTTTCAAAAGTTCAGCCAATAAAAAATAATTTAATTTATGTTGAAATGGTAAAGGTCCTATGATATACACAATAAGTAACGTGAATTTATTAGTCCAAGTAGCATTCCTTACAAGAGCCAAAGTGAACTCGTATTGAATTGGATTTTTCAACCCCTTACCCTTTCTTGCGCAAGGGCTTTATTTGATTATGCTTTGTAAAACATCCATGTTTTAAATCCATATTGTAGACATCATCAAGCTTATAACTTATATAATTGAAAGTTGATTGATTGTTTGGGAAACTCTATTGTTATAAACATCTCCACTTTCACTATGTAAATAGACTTTGGATGTCCATTGATATGCAAAGATGAAAAATTGATTCAAAAAGCATATCACAAAATGAGATCAATACATCATCATATAAAATCTTAAACAAAAAGAAATAATGTAGTAAATGTTGTACCATCATTCAAAATTTAACACAAAAACAAATGCAACGCCAATATTGTACCCTCTAATGTTGTGTGTCCTTTTGAATTTGTCCAACCAACCTTTTGATATTTAAAAAATAAAATAAATTCTTAACTTTGTTGGGAACATTTGCAAATTGTATTAAAAAATAATCATGTATGATTGTGACGTTTCCCTTATACATCTCATCTACCAAAGCCTCATCCTTATTGTGTACCTACTAAAAAAATTGAAACACAAAGTCAAATTTAGAGATGGTTTGATTGGCATTGCATTGAAAGTTACATAAATTGTAAATATTTAATTGGGGTCTAAATCAAAAAGGTGATCAAATTCATCAAGCTAACATGAATGACTATTGACTGAACTGTTTGCATAGAATCGTTGATCACTTTTACATGAACATTAATCAAATGGGTCGAATCTCAAAAGTTTGGTCCTTTGCATAGCTATTATTTCATAGTTGGACATCCACGTATTTGTTATAGTTTGTGTTGGCCTAATAATATTACAAATAAGCCTGCTCTATATGTAACAAACACACACCATCTAAAATATTGAAATTTCAAATATATATTTACTTGAACCATGTTTGTAATGCAACCTCAAGTTTGGGGGGAGTTGTGTTTCCTTGGCTCTTTTCACTCCTTTGGTAATCTCACTTGTTAAACCTGTTAATATTTTCTTAGAACCCTATGAGATTTGAAAGATAATTTTTTTTTGAAGTTGTTTGCAAAATCTTTGGATAAACTCATCAATAATAACTTGTTGGGTTCATGATGGATGATGGAAAGTAGCAATTTCTTCTCCTCCATTGTCACATCATTTTTTTGGTTTGCTCCTTGTTTCCATAGTGTTGAAGTATATGAAGAGCATATTATCAAAAAAATATTCATGAAGCAAAATAACCACCCATAAAACATTCAATAAATTTAAATAAATGAAGTAAGTGCAATCACAATGTTCAACCTTTCACACTTACAAGGGGATGAATGATGGTGTGGCCCCCATCACTTTTAAAATTGTATTATCAAGCTATAATTTGACAAATTGGCATGTCTAATTATTGTGTTATCATGTGTTATAATTGTATTATGGAGATTTTTGAACAAGAAAGTTTGGTTGTGCAACATTGGAATCTTCTGTCAATTGCAAAATTGCACCATTGAAGATTTTTGCAAGTGGGTGAAGTTCAATTTAAAAATGGCAACAACAAAGTGTTTTTTCAAGTTTTATAGTTCACAAATCTCAGAATTGTTTTCAAAAGATCTTAGATTTAGTTCCAATCATGGGTTTTTTTTTCCAAGTTTGTGAGCTTTCCAAAGGTTGGTGAATTTTTCCAACTTGTTTGAATTTACAATTTAAAATTCCCAAAAAATTCAAAAAACTTTTGTCGCTACCATGTAAAAATTCGCCCATAAAAACATTGGTTCTATTAGGGTAACAAACAATATAGAACAATGGTGTGATATGTTGCCATGGGGGATTGGATTATGGTAGTGTATTGTACCTTTTGTCAATTAGTTCAAGGGTGTGCCCACAATTTATTTATTTATTTATTATAGGAGTCACATTGATTGGCCCATCACCAATTTTTCTGGAATTGTGGGGCACTTTCTTATAGAAGCAACCCTTTGACCCCCCCCACACCCTCCAAAATAGAAGCCATGTGGCTTCCCTTTGGTTCCCCCTTACAATTTATTGCATGCAAGCATGCATGTTGAAGTGCGCCCAAACAATATGAGACAAATAAAGATGCTTGGGAAGACAAGGACTCAAGGAAGCTTTCACTTTAGTGAAGTGGTTGCTTGCTTCACCATCTCCCCCCCCTCCCCCCCCCCAGAAGAAGAAAATGCTTCTAACTGCATCTTCAGCAGTCCCATCGGTTCTCAACTTCTTCACATGAGTTATGACCTTTTTTGACCTGAGGTAATGAATGGGGTCAGGAGAAGGGGTTTTTGTTTTTTTTGGGGGGGGGGGGGGGGGGGGCAAACCCCTTTTTTTTTTTAAAAAGGGGGGGCCAATGTTGCCCCTTTTTTTTTTTTTTTTGGGGGGGGGGGGGGGGGGGGGCGAAAACCCCTATTTTTTTCAAAAACGAGTCGCCAAATTTGGCCCAGTTTTAATTTTCTTGGGGAGCGTCTCGTCACAGGCCTGTCTATTAGGCTACACATTTAATGGTCCTGTACAAAACTGTCGCAAGTTAAGTCGAAATCTGCCTTGGGAGGCTCGCCATTTTTTTGCTACACTACAAATTAAAAAGAAAAAAAAACTCTGGCAGCAACCCATACTCCTGGGGCCCCCAGTGTTTTCTTCTTCAATTTTGTAGTGTAGCAGAAAATGGCGAGCCTCCCAAGGCACATTTCGACTTAACTGGCGACAGTTTTGTACAGGACCATTAAATGTGTAGCCTAATAATAGACAGGCCTGCGACGAGACGCTCCCCAAGAAAATTAAAACTGGGCGAAATTTGGCGACTCGTTTTTGAAAAAAAAAACAGGGGATTTTCGCCAGAAATTTGGATCAGTGTCGCCTTTTTTCGCCCCACGCCCAAAAAAAAGACTGGAACTTGCTGATTCAGGGCAGAAAAAAAAAAAAAAAAAAACTGTAAAAAGCAAAACCTTTGAGAAATAAAAATTTTTATAAAGAAGGACACCAACAATTTTTAAAAAAAAAAAGAAAAGGGCCCAC
>Ga0116229_10012198_pt1 | contig 12445 bp, 8 predicted proteins | sample S1TSphgellanicum_3_FD_87313 | JGI IMG/M metagenome (GOLD analysis project Ga0116229, IMG submission 87313) | Host-associated microbial communities from peat moss isolated from Minnesota, USA - S1T2_Fc - Sphagnum magellanicum MG | ecosystem: Host-associated > Plants > Peat moss > Unclassified...
CTATAAACAAAGTGAACTTCATGTAGTGATTGACAAGCAGACTACTGGCATCACCAATAGTCCATGCAAGAACAAACACCATCTTCAAAGTGATGAAAGTGATTGGCATCTCTCACCATGATGGCTCTCCCAACTGTTTTTGAAATGAACTTTGTGGAAGTGTGGCTATCTTTGCGAACTCACAATCTTTTTCTTATTCAAAGAGGAGTACCAGGAGTTGTGTTGATGAGCCTGAATACAATAGCCAGTTTCTTGCTATGGTGACACAAATGAAATACCTTGTCTTCTTCTTAAACATCATCCAGAAAAAATTCCATACAAGACATGTACCTTGTGTCATGCATGAGCCCTGACAATCTCTGCAGTTCTGCATAAATTTCAGTCATCTGGGGTTGGTTTTGATCCTCTAGCACAAACGTATGCACCTCATTATGCACTTCAATCCAGCTGCAACCTGACTGTTTCTTTGCACCTTTTTCCTTTCTCTGCCGTTCAACACTCTCACAGAGATGCATGTTGCTAGCAGCAATGTAGATGTTTGACAACAGTATATAACCAGCAGCATTTTCAGGCTCCATTTCAAGAATTTGTTTGGCAATGTGTTTTGCTATCTGCACATTACCGTTAATTCTGCAAGCACTGAGCAAAGCCCTCGAAGCAGCCACCTGTGGTTTACAAGGCATTCCCATCACCATATCCTCTGCCTTCTGTAGATGGCCAGCACAGCCAAGAAGGTCAACCATGTACAGGTGTATGTTCCAATTTTGCAGGAGTCATATAGTCTCTGGGCATTGAAGCATATAAGCACATGCCTTCATCCACCAGACCTGCATGGCTGCAAGAAGACAAACAAAAGTGATATCTTCTGACTATACTCCTTTTTCACATATCCATTCAAAATGTTTAAGAGCTTCCCTAGCATGGTAGGTGCCTGTCCTATTAAAAGATGAGTGTAGATGTTTAAGTAAGTAAGGAAGGGTGATCGGGATCTTTCCAAGTGTACATTGTTCAAAATAAAGATGCAATTACACACTTATGAAAGCAATGGGCAAATTATTTTATGACATTGTGTCCATTGTCTACACAAATAGACAAGGTTATAATATGACTTATTGTAGTATATTTTGTAAACTAATATTAATTAGTTGTTGGGACTCCCAAAGTTCAATTCGTTTTGATTTCTGTTGGGCATCTTTCATTGGCCCATCACAAAAATAAAAATAAAAGCAAGCTTTGGATAGTCCCAAGATATATATATTGTAATCTCCTCCTTCGGGCTGGTTCTGTATAACCTATATACAAGAGTAGGACTTAGGGCAAAGGATATGGAATGAAGTGAGGTGCTATTGCAAACTTGTTGGGGAACATATTAGGGACCCATTGGGAACATAAATGAGAACTCAGTAATTTCATTGGAAAACATTGTACACAGCATAGTCTCCCAAGCCAAGAGTTGCTATCTATACAACAATTATTTTCCTTTATTTTCTTTCATCACCCTAAACACATTCCATTCAAATACCCATTATTTTCAACTTTCCACATGTTACATTATTTACATTGCACTAGAGATATTTTAATTGCTCTAAATTATCTTCAAGTTTTCAAATGTTATGACATAATTTACATTGGAAAAGAGGATATATAATTGCCCTTCAATTCCAACTTGGCCACAGTGGCTCTGACTTCATCGGGAGCCTGCAATTGTTCAAAGTTTTTAAAGAGAAGAACACCCCAAATTTAAAGGGTTTAGGGTTTCAAGGGTAGACTCATAACTAGGGTTTAGGGTTTAAGGAGTTCAAGAGAAGGAGTTATGAGTTTACCCTAAACCCTAGCCCTGACCTAATTTATTTTCCTTTGTATTCTGCAAGTACCTCCCTGGGCAGAACTTTCATATGCACTGGGAGGCATAAGGTCCTCTGGGCAGGTCCTTCCATGATGTGGAAGATTTTTCAGGCACCGGGAACTGAGGCGACTGCCCTTTGGCCCTGCCCTTCCCCTACACCTAACCATGGTTAGATGAGGAGGTGTAAGAGGACTAAGTGAGAATAAGACCTAACAGCTCAACCCATACATCCACCTGTACATCCATCCAAGAAGGAAAACTGACACAAGCTCAACTTTCATCCGAAGCATACTAGGCTTATTTTTCATTTACCAGCATATGAGGTTTACATTCGATTCTGATTAACTTGCATTTTTTGGTCTGCCTAAATGTAACAAGGGGCATGTTACACTGCGGCCTTGCCATCTACATTAGAAAGTATCTTAAGGCAAAAGAAGAATTATGGAAAATTCAAATATTTCACCATGCAAAAATATAATCTACAAAAAAAGTCCTCTAAAAGAAACCAAAATCCTTCAAGATATCATATTAACTCTATAAATAATCTCAAGTTTCAACACAAGCCAAAATATCATCTTTCAAAAATTCTCATATGAAAATAGACCTATTATTACCTAGGGGCCAAAAATCCTTTTAAGCTACTATACTCTATAATGAATCTAAACACAATATCCTTGCCGTTGTAGGCAAGGCCAATTAGGTGATCAATAGCCAGTGCAAGGACCTGACTGAATGATGAGTTGGCAACTTGCTGGGTTTAGAAGCAATGGCCATAATGTCGTGTGATGGATGATAGGTGGCACCAAGCTGGGTCGGACTAATGGGCATTATGTGATGTAATTGGCATTTGGGGCAGATACTGATGGGCATTATGTGATGTAATTGGCATTTGGGGCAGATACTGATGGGCCTCATGTGATGTAATTGGCATTTGGGGCAGATACTGATGGGCTGTATGTGATGTAATTGGCATTTGGGAGAGACCCTGCCACATAGTCTGGAACTTTGTAGACTATTTACTAGACCTCACAATGTTCAATATGTTTGTTTGCATGCATTTGGAAGAGCAGTTCACCCTAAAAAGCTTAGAGTGAAACAGTGGAATCTCTACTGAATAGTGATTTTTTTTAAAAAATTTAAAATTGTTTTTTGTGTGTGGCAAAATCTGGCTATTTTGTGAAACATGTTTCAAAAAAAGAAAGTTCTGTCACAAATGCCCTGTATTTTGGAGAAAAATCATGAAAAATGACCACAATTGCCCTCCTTTTTAGTGATCACTTTTCTAGTGTAATCTTTGTCCCTTAAATGCTTGAAAACTATTTTGACAAATGCATGAAAACTATTTTGGCAACATCCTCCAGCATCTGATAAAAAAATTATGTGCTGGTTTCAGTTGATGAAATGTCAACTAATACCTTTCTGTTGGCCTTGCCTACCAAGGCAAGGATGTTGAGTTTTGATTCATTATAGAGCATAGTAGCTTAAGGGATTTTGGCCCCTATGTAATAAGTCTATTTTTATATGAGGATTTTTTGAAAAACTGATATTTTGGCTTGTGTTGGAAACTTGAGATTAGTTATAGAGTTCTCATATCTTGAAGGATTTTAGTTTTTTTTGGAAGATTTTTGAAGATTATATTTTTGCATGGTGAAATATTTGAGTTTCCATAATTCTTCTTTTGCCTTGATATGTTTTCATGTAAATGGCAAGGTTATAGTGTGACACACCCCTTGTTATTAATTGTAAATTTATTGGCAAAATTATAATTGTTTCTTGTGATTTGTTGAGGTTATGGAACATTTATTTTCATCAACAGATCAATTACTAATATCTTTTATTCATTCCACATATATTAGGAAAAACATTATAATATTCTTATCAATTTACTGAGTTCAGGCAATGGAATGCTTTCCATCAACAAATCAATTACTCTCTTTTACTGATGGCACATAACATAATATTAGGAAATTATAATATTCTTTTCCATTTGCTGATTTCAAGTGATGGAATGTTTTTCATCAACAAATCTATTACTAGCTTTTATTCATTGAAAATGTATTAGGAAAAAAATATAATATATTTGTCCATTTGCTGATTTCAGATGATGGAATGTTCATCAACAAATCAATTACTAGCTTTTATTCATTGAAAATGTATTAGGAAAAAATTATAATATATTTGTCCATTTGCTGATTTCAGGTGATGGAATGTTTTTCATCAACAAATCAATTACTAGCTTTTATTCATTGAAAAAATATACTAGGAAATTATAATATTCTTGTGTTAATTTACTGATTTCAGGTGATGTAATGTTTTTCTTCAACAAATCAATTACTAGCTTTTACTGATTACACCTAATATTAGGAAATTGTAATATTCTTGTCAATTTGTTGATTCAGGTGATAGAATGTTTTTCCATCAACAAATCAATTACTATCTTTTATTAATTGCACAAATAATAGAAAAATTTAGTATTCTTGTCATTTGCTAATTTTTATTGATTGCACATCTATGTACTATATATATGTATTATGAAATTATAATGGGAAATTTGGTTAGTTGTTGTTGATTTCAGGTGATGGGATAAAGTTTTCATCAATAAAACCAATTTCTTATTGTCTTTTAATGATTACACAATGTAAAATAGGAAAACTCTCTATTGGGTCTTGTTATTGACTGATTTCAGGTGATGGAATAAAAGCCTTCATCAACTAATCAACTAGTATGGTTTATTTGTTTGTTTGTTGATTGCACATGTAATGTTGAATATTTTAATGATTCTTGTAATCAACTATGTCCTTCATTTTCTGGCCTCATGATCAAGGTTTTTGGGGATTGGGGGGGGGGGGGTCCCCTAGTGTTTTTTTCAATTTTGTGACCACAAACAATGAAGTGATAATCACCCATGAGACAATTTAGCCAAATCTGGCTATTAAAATATGAAAGTGAAATAGAAATTCATATTATGTATATTTTTGGCTACCCTTATGGAACTTAATATATAATCTGGAACTTTTTTTTGACTAGGTACATGAAAACCTAAAAAATCACAGTTTTTTTTCACCAGATAGTCCACTTCAACCCATCTGGTAAGCTATAAGTTTGTTTCATTCCGGTGTTGAAGAAGAAAATGCATTTTGCCCTAAAAACACCCATTGCAATTGAACAGAAAACAGCAGGTCATCTCAGGAGGCTGCCCTGGGCTTATATCGGTTTTGGGCAGTTCTATTGATTTTATTAAGAACAGCCGGTTCAGGGTATTTGAAAAAAAATTCACATGAAAGAACCATAGTTTCCAATTAGTTCAAGAAACCTCAAGGAACTGTCGGGTTTCATGAAGAACCAGAAGAGAGCTGCTGGTTCTTTGGTGGTTATTTTCCATTTTTCAAATAAATTGAGAACGAATGATGGTTATATATCATTGTTTTCTGAGAACCATAGTTAAGGATCTCAACAAACCGCCAGAGATAGTGCGTTTGGAGATCCTAATGTGACAAAACAAAAAAACAAGGGGGTGTGTCCCAGTGTGACCTTGCCATTTACATTGAAAAGTATCATAAGGCAAACCAAGAACTATGGAAAAACTCAAATATTTCACCATGCAAAAAATGTGATCTTCAAACAAATCCTCTAAGAAAACCAAAATCCTTCAAGATATTATAACTCTACAACTAATCTCAAGTTTCAACACAAGCCAAAATATCATCTTTCAAAAACCCTCGTGTGAAAATAGACCTATTACCTAGGGTCCAAAATCCATTAAGCTACTATATTTTATAATGAATCTAAACACAATATCCTTGCCTTGGTAGGCAAGGCCAGCAAACAATCAACCTTCTTTAATAATTAGGCCTACTTTAGAAGAGGGTCCAATTTCCTAGGAACCAATTTGGACTCATTTGAAGCAAATTGAATTAGACTGTACCTTGGTCCCTAGCCTGATTCTTGGTTCTCCAAATGAGGAGCTCTCCTTTTAGGACTGTTTTTTGGTCCGCACCTATTGATTTTCCCTCCAAAACAAAACAGGTGCTATGTAGGTTTCGGCTCAATTTGCCACTTTTCGGTTTAGAACTCTGGTTTAAACTCCTTGGGACCAATTTAAAACAACCAATAAGATTGCTTGAATTCATTGGTTCCTAGACCTTGGACCCTCGTCTAAAGTCGCCCTTTAGATGGTTTACAAAATGTTCATTAACACCACAACATTTAACCAATATATAACAATTGACTTTGTATGTATTGGTGAGTAGTACAATGGATTAAAAATAATATATTAGAGTGCTAGTTTTGTGAGATAGAAGTTGGGAAAAATTTATTTGAGAGCTGTCCCACGGTCTTTGTTCAGAAGGTAATCTCGCCAATATTCAGTGGTGTGCTACTAGCCACACAATCAGTATAGAATATTGTCTTTTCCAATTTTGCGGATTGGGGAGGATTTATCAAACCACTCACACTACTATTTCACGTAAACATTGACCACATATGAGATACTGTAGCCTAGGGTCAGTTTCCTCATGGATGAAATGAATAATTAATTTTATTCAAAATTAATTCAGTTTTATAAACTTGATTTGGATTTTTTATGTTTTTTTTTTTTGTGGGCATGTTCTACTATGATATTGTCATATAATGAATGAACTTATTCAGATTACACACCTGCAATAATAATTATGATGGTTTCCAACACCTCAGCTTCATATTTTCATGAAAATTCATTTCACTATTTTTAAGGATTATTTAATGAATGAAAGCCCTAGGGTAAAGTATGGGGATTGGGAAATGGAGATTTTGAGCTTCTTCACCACTTAATATGGCTGATTGTAATTTTCCTCTATCGAAACCAGTGTTGGGCAGTTCGCTCCTTTTGAAAGAAAGAAGGATGGTTGATAGGTAATGGGTGGGTATATGGAACCTTGACCCATGGTTCTCAAGAAAAATAAAAAAACTGATTTTTGACTCCGAAATCGCAGTTTTAGGGTTTAGGGTTCAAGCAAGGAAATGGTGATTATTTTCTTCTGAATCTGGAATCAGGGGGGTTCAGTATTTTGAAGATTTTCAACAACTTGAAACTGTTGGGAAAGGTCCTGATAGAAATGAACTCCTTTTGAGGAAGGCTCGTTTTTTGGGGGATGTTTCCAAGTTTGCAACAACCATTGCCAATTATGTCTCCGGATCTTCATTCACCACATGGACTCTTCATTTGCAGGGTGAGGAGGTGTTTGGTTCAACCAAACATAGTGCCAACTTTTCAAGGGGCGGATGACAAATCACATAAGCCTGACTGCATCAATTTCTCTTGTCCTCATGTGACCGTTCCTACTTGTCAACCCGACAACATTGATAACTTGTCTGTCCTTGAGTCACCATGTGTTACACAAAATATGTTTCCTATACTTTTTCAAGGTGGCATAGCGATCAGTGAGATTATGTGTGGTGATGGCTTTTGGCATATTGATCGATGTCCTCATACTTGTGTAGTGCAATGTTCTACATTGCAAAAGAATATCAGTGCAAAATGCACATGTACAATCAATACACATAAGATGACATCTGGGACCCAAGCTCCATGTTATTCTGGTTTTTGGGTCTAATTTCAATATGGGGCTTTTGAGCACCATAAGCATTGGTTTTGTCTAGATGACTTCAATTGTTTTGTGGGTGGGTTTTCGCGAAGTAAGTCATTGTTAGGTCGTATGTCTCAACTATATGACTTGTTTAGCATGATGTTAACTTGATTCATAAAGAGGTATCATCAATAGAAAAAGTTAGGTTTTTGTTGATTATGAACGCAAGACCAACCCTCCAACACTATGAAAAATCTCATCCACCGAAATCACATTACCTTGCAACTAAAGTTCAAAAAACAACTCATATACAATTGTTATGCAATTATTTTTTAAGTATTACAATTATTGTGCAACTATCTCCTTAGAATATGGTGTATTAATAAATAAATTGCCACGTTAGAAAGTCGGTTAGTTGTATTATAGTTGCAAGTGAATTAAAAATGAATCTTCTATACGATAATTTATACACATCGTAATACATATGTAGTGAACCATGTTTGACTTTTTAAGAAGTTGCATTGTAGTTACATGTGACAACTATTTTAGAACTATTATAAATTATCTATAGTAAAGGAAGAATGAAGCCTCCCCTAAATCCGTGCGTCCCGTCATCCGTTTCGTCATCCGTCCTCTGTCCATCCGTTCGGGCGTCCATGCGGATTGACACCCTGGAAGCTCCAAGGTTGCCGGTTACACACCATCCCTCTGCTGAGTCTGACACTGTAGGTTTCTGCCCACCAAGAATGGGAAGGAAGTAAACCAGGAATGAAATAATAATAATTTAAAATGATGATGATGTTGTTGCAGAAATGTTGCAAGTTAGCCAATAGCACCTGGGTGTTTAACCCATATGCTTTGCTCAAAGTTCAAACTCCCCTATAAATAAACTATAATCCAAGCGTGCACATTTGTTTCTATTTTGCAACTGGGGGTCCAAAGAGGTACTTCTATTGGGGGCATGAAATGAAACTATGGAGGCTCCCCAAGATAGAAGGTTCTATTTTGAAGTATTGAGTTCCTCCCATTTGGCCCACCCATATGGGTGAAAGGAGGACAACAATTTGCCAAAGCATATGGGATCAAAGTGAGATGGTATGGACAATATATTTTGGGGAATACATTGGGAACTTCGGCAACATATTGGGAACCCATTGAGAATTTAAAGGGAACACATTGGGAACAAGAGAAAAATGAAAAAAAAATTCCTTTTAGCTCCCAGCAAAGCCTTGGGTGAACACCTAATAGCAATTTAATTCAATTTCCATGGCCACAAGGCATTTCACTCCTTCAAAATGGTCCATTCTGTGAAGCAGAAGGCCCCATGCCAGATTTTGCGGGACTCCACAGAGGGGTGTAACCCCAAGGTAAGTGGGTAACTGAAGCACCTAGGTGGCATCCTACGTGGCACACACCTATGCATTAGGCATGGGGTTCACACTAGGACTCCGGACGGACAGTGGCTATGGACAGTTAAGGTAGTCTTGGTACATAGTTATGGGCTTCAAAATAATGACAAAGTCAAAGAACCGGCCAACGAAGTGGCAATTCTTCCACGAAAACCATCAGTTCGGCAAGGTTGTTGAAATGAAAGGAATCGACGGTTCTTTTGTTCTTGTTGGGTTCTCAAGAACTGGAACCAAAAGGTTAAAGAATTGGAGTGGGAAATGTGAAGGACCGGGCGGGGGGGATCGACGGGTTAAAGAACCGGAGTGGGAAATGTGAAGGACCGGCCGGGGGGGATCGACGGGTTAAAGAACCGGAGTGGGAAATGTGAAGGACCGGCCGGGGGGGATTGACGGGTTAAAGAACCGGAGTGGGAAATGCGAAGGACCGGGGCGGTGGGGGGGGACCAACGGTTGTTTGAAAAGAAAAGTTTTTTTAAAAAACCAAAAACATCAACCAAACATTGTTGAAATAACACACCTGTGCATAATGCACGGGGTTCACACTAGTCTGACATATATGAGTTGTAGCTGCCATATCATTGACTAGGGCACCCTTGCAATGAGAGTTTCTTGTCTCAGAATAAGAATTTTGTGAGCTGCTCTGAAACATGAGGTTCATCCCATGGTGGAATTTCATTCTTAATCCCAGTCCCAAACTGATCAAGATTTTTTTGTTTGTTGGAAACAAATGAAAATCAATGTTCTTTTTAGATTTTTGTTGGATGGCAAACTTTAATCATTCATTACTCATTCATTTCAACTCTTTCTTAGACCATTTTTTTTTTTCCATTACTCATATACATGCCTTCTATCTACCATCCATTTTTTTATTATAAATGAAGCATAAAATCTTGATCCAAATCTCGAAAGCTTGCAATTTAGATAACTACCCAAAACTAAAAAAATCTAAACCTTCAACAGTGACAATTTTTCATTTCTGATCCAAAACTCATTTTTTAATCAAAAGATTCAGCTGGAAGTCCTGATTTTCAAAACTCCAACCTTTTGCATCATTTTAAACACATTTGTGAGTGCTGATCCTTTTTTTTGATTGCAACTGTTTCGGTCAAATGCCAAGTAAAGGTTACATTAGCTGCAATCAGGAAGAAAGAAAATAATATCCTAATACCTTGGCAACTTCTACTTTAAAGGTATTATTTTTAGAATTGATGAGGTTCTCCACACACTAAAATTTTCAAAGAAAAAAATTTAGTGAAGGAAAATATTGAATCTTCAGGAATGTTTTACATAGTCAAATGAAATTTCAAAAATTTATTAATTATTCAATACATGTGTCAAAGTCAACTTGGCATAAAACTTAGAGTTTATGAAGATAAATTGTTAAGAAAATCATCCACCTTTCCTGCATCCATCTCCTACCTACACCCACGTGTGACGACAAGCATCAGAACTTATCCAATTTGACCTTCTCATCTGGGGTGCTAGTTAAACTGGTTGCTGGTATCTTGATGGCCATTCTGTTCTTATCTTGCTTGTCAAGTTGTACATCGTCTTGGTCCGCCCCTTGCCATCCACCTTCACATCGAGACGCACCCATTCGTCACTAGCCTTCACGATCACCTGGCCCATGCGATCTCATAGCTTGTTGGTTGATGGTCGATTTTTCGACGTAAAGGGTATCACTGCATATTGCGGGTTCTTGCTGGTCAAATCAACGAATATCTTCTTCTTAGCAACATCAAGTGACTTGAAGCACTGCATGATGTGTTGTGCCAGTCAAGACATAGAATCTGAGAATGCTGATTTCAAAGTCAAAAACTTCCACTAGGAAGTAGTGACCACCATATACTACTCTGCAAAATGCGCTGCAAAGTAGCACTAACTCTGGAGTTTGAACTCTAGTATTAACTTCTAAGGTTGCCAAGGCGGAATATCTTGTTTTAATGACGTTAATTTGGCTTCTTTATAATAAATACGCATGACGCTTTGAAAATTGATACTAATCAAGACGTACTTTTTGAATAACCGCCGCAGCTGTAGTCGCTCATTGAGGTGCACAGCCGCCTGCACCCGGCCGCTGCTAAAAATCCTGGCCGCAGCTACAACCGATCTACGGCTACGGGTGGCTGCAGGCGGCTGCGGCTATCGGCTAGCCGTTGGACTGCACTGTTGTCAACTGCTGATTGGCTCTACACACATTCTTTCTATCCATGTAAATTTTCAACTATTTCAAAAGCAACAGTCAGTCATTTCAGAATTTGAAATTTGTACAGCCAAATTTCCACCTTTCATAGCGCATTCATTATGGGTCATGACATATGTGATATGGATTATTTCACACTAGTTTGGAAGACAATCATGTAATAATTTGCTGATTCAAAAAAATTATTTTTGGACTTTTAAAAAAGTGGTGTTTGTAAAACACCTCAAATCTGTATTTGAATCTATGAGAGGTTTTTTTATCAACCATTTCAACTTCCCACTACTATTCTAAACCAAGGGTTGTCAGGTCAGAGTTTTTCACTCTGCAACTGTGACCCATGGTCATAAACTTTATGCATACATAACAAAAATTCCATGATAGGTAGATATTTACAATTACATAACGGTTGTGACAAAATATTAGTCTTAGTGGGTGACAAACCATAGGCAGTTTTCAATCACAATATCTATAGATGTTGATGTTGCAAAGCCAATCACATCAATGCTTTTAGTGTTACACTAGTTTCGCGTGTGCTATTGGCCCAATTGTGAACTTGTTACCCAATAATCGAATTTGAATTATGATTTTTTATTGAATTTTCAATCCAAAAGATTATTCAAAATTTGTTATTTCTTGTACCTTAGGTTTTAAAATTATAAAATCACATCCATAAAATCCTATTCAAAACACTTTCCAAAAATATCAAAGGTGTGCTTCGATTTTCCTAAAATTTTGATTTTATTAAATTTTCAATGATAAAATTGTTCAATATTTTAAAAATCCTACATTATATGTCTAAACATTACAAAACCACATGTGTGTGAAATTGCAAAACCTATTCATCAAGGACTTTCCAACAATACCAAGAATTGGGTGGGGGTGGAGGAGGCGGATCTCCACATGAGAAAAAAAAAAAAAAAACAACCAAACTACCTTCCTCAATAGACAGATTTGCATACAATTTGATGGTTGAATGTGCAAATCAACAAAGAACAACAACATTATTACACTTTAACTAGTGCATTGGTGGCTGCTGGTTCACTCGAGCCCATTTGTTTCTATTTTGCAACTGTGGGTCATAGAGGTGCTTCCATTGAGGGGTGCTCAATGTTACAAAAAACATTTGCTGATGGGCCAATTAATATGGCTCTTTCCCAAAAAAAAAACAAAAAAGTTACTTTGATGCCATGTAATGTGCCCTTCATTAATACTGGAAAAATGACAGGTATTACGGATTGTGATCAGAGAGGGGTATCATTTATTAGAGCTCACTGTGCCCCGCCCTGTCGTCAGGGTGACGCAGCAAAACAAGGGCGGCGCCGCCCCATGACGATTGGCCCTAGTATGAAGAAAAGACAAGACGCTAAATATCCCCCATCGAGCTCTGTCCGGCATGAAGAAAAGACAAGACGCTAAGTATCCC
>Ga0116229_10012200_pt1 | contig 12443 bp, 7 predicted proteins | sample S1TSphgellanicum_3_FD_87313 | JGI IMG/M metagenome (GOLD analysis project Ga0116229, IMG submission 87313) | Host-associated microbial communities from peat moss isolated from Minnesota, USA - S1T2_Fc - Sphagnum magellanicum MG | ecosystem: Host-associated > Plants > Peat moss > Unclassified...
ATTACAAAACCAAACATCACATTGGTACATACCAAATATTGAAACTCATATAAAACTAGTACAAGGCTAGTATAGATATAAGGTTCATATTGCTTCAACTCATACTAGACCAATAGACTTCATGCTACCAATTTTGATAAGAGTGTTGATACCAAACACATGCCTATATACTAAACATCAACACTAATTTTTGCTAGTGTTGGTTGGGGTCAGGTTTTCAACATGGGTTTGCATTAGGGTCTGAGTACCTAGTTCAATGAATCCTAGTGGGGAAAACATGTCACAAGACCTATGCTGATGGCTTTAAATGTGAAAAAACTTCACCTAAGCTTGACTTAGGAAAACCCAAGTTTAGCTAGATGTGGTAGAAGACCTGATGCAACAAGTTTGAGGGTGATTTTCTTGTGGTTGGGTCTGAGGTGTAGGATAGTTTTATGATATTGCAATTTTATTTTATTTTTTTCTCGCTTGGCAATCCCTCCTTATGAGTTTGGTTCTCTTTTTCTCTCACTTCACGGTTCTTGTGAGTTTTAACATCAAAATCATTGATCAACTCCTTTCTTGTAGTTTAGTATTTTGGAGGAGACAAGACCATAGATGGTGATAGGGAGGGTGTAACGCTCTTAAAGAGAATTTGACTTTGAGAAAAAAAAATCTCTCATGAATGCTTGTGCATTTTCCTCAATCTCTTAAAAAAAAACTTTTACCAGATATTGTAACCTTTAGCCAAAAATAAATAAATTTCAAAAATATTGGTCTTTAATAAAGCTTGTTTCCTTGCTCCTTGCATTTCATATATTGCTGATACTACCAATGGTGATGGCTAGTTGACAAACACATTTTTTTTTGTTGACAAGATTTGATATATGATTGATATGCAAATCATGTAACTAGAGGTTTAAAACTCAGACCCAACCTCAAACTTGAACTCAAAACTATCCCAAATAAAAGATGACTTCAACTTGGATATCATGAGAGGTGTCTGCCCTTGTCTTCTTGAAAACAGGACAAGGTCTCCAGAGCTCTGAAGCCAATGTTTGGAGCTATTGCACTTATCCATTGATGTTGTGCAGCTGTGCAGACATGCAGCATGCATACTAAGGACAGAAAATAGTTTCAGTATATGTTGAGTCTATTATGGGAAATGAATACTTCTTTGTGGTGGTGGATTGCAACTTCCACTCCTAATATTAGCCATGTACAGAGTGCAACTCTATCTTGTGTTGGCATTGACAATTCCAACTTCCAATTGCAATGTCAACCATAAATGCAAATGAAAATCCTAGATCACATTGTTGATCATAGTTGCCTGAAAACATGCATGTAATCCATTGAAGAGTGAGGAAGACACCATTTTCTAGTTGGTCTTTTCTGGCAGTCAGTGCAACATCCAACACTCAGCTCAGCAGCATGTCTGGGCACCCTGAAAGACATGCTGAAAGCTGTCAGTACTGTTGTTGTTATCCTGAACCTGGATCAACTATGGGATCTAAATCCAATTGTTAGTGCCATCATATTTTCTCTACAATATTGCTTGCGGCAAACCGTGTGCTGAAAATAGTTAGGAAAATTATTTTCTACGTATCCTATGACTGAGTAAACATTTTTTAAAGGATGGGCCAATTAACGATCAATGCCCATTGCAAAACAGATTCAGAAGAAAGAAAGCTTTGAACTTTGGATGCACCCACACAACCAATCAACAAAACCCACACAATTATGCACTACATTCCACACTTAAGTTTTGTGAGCAAAGGTAAATTAATGAGGTTCAAGTCACGGAACATGACAACAACCATTGACTTCTAAATCTTCCAAAACTGAAAAAACGGTGGCTCAAAAAATGATGGCAATTGTAGGAGCAATCGAGAGGTTAAAAGAACTTTAGCCTCTTAGTGGTAGTATTGGCCTAATTTTGGCCACCTTGCAAGAATTCGCCCAAAAGAAAAGGTAGTATGGAATAATAGTACTCACATCAAACTTTTTATTTGAAATACAGGACAGTTGCAAAGTCCATAAGAACTTTTGTTTTTTACTCACCACTTTCAAGAAAAATCCCTAGAAAACTCCTCACCATCCCAAAGATTCCAAAAATAATTTCACCACCTCTGGAACGCCGAAACCCCAAAAAACAAAAGGATACAAAAAGTGCGTCATGCAAAAGGAGACAACCTTCACTTCCTACAGAAGTGAAACATTTTGGGTCCCCCCAATTTTACAAAATAAGTTCATTACCTATTCATTCATGTTATAAACTAGCTGAAAATTTCTATTTGAACGGTAACAACCCACTAAAAAGCCTTGCCAAAGACAACTGTATCAAGCACACGAGGGCTTGTTAATAAAGCCTGCATTTGTGGAATCACGTGGCTTTTGGGCCCAAATATGTCAAGAACTGGATATTCACAAAAACCTTTGAAAGTAGCTCTATTGTCGGTAGACCACAAACTACTATTACTACAAGCCATTCCGGTCCCAATCATTTGATGCTTTAATTAGCCAATTTGTCATTATCTACCCACCCTCACTTGGCATTTTGTGTTTGAAAGGAATAGCAAAAACTCGTTGGCCTACTACCAAACCAAAGTTTGGTATGGAAACATCCAAAAAAATTCCCAACTCGTGGACTTAAACATTGATTGTCGTAATTTGACAAAGAAGACTAGTAGTTGTTCACCTTTTCATAAGTTGTTGTCGCTACTCGAGTTTCTTTATAGAAGTATAATATGTTCATAAACTGACAACAACTAAGTCAATTTTCAAGTGTTTTGGACCTCAACACTTTTTCTTTTTCTTTTGGGTGTATTTTGGCTCATCTCACTGAGTGATTTAGTCTCGGATAAAGGGGTCTAAGGGGTCTGATCACTTCACTTCACCCCATACTCACCAATCCCCAGAAGCTTGCTTTTCGGTTCAAGACATCTACCGAGTGCCCAATTAGGGACAACACATAGGACAAAACATAACACTCCCTATTTTTATTCATCCTTTAAAGAACAAGTAAGTAAAAACCTTTACTAGATTAACAAGCCCTTTTAGTACCAAGTTCATCACCTTTTCTCACCAACTTGTAGGCTGTTCCACACTAGTGCTATACACTTTATACTCGTGTGAGCTAGTGATTTTTTTTTTGGGGTCCCAATTTTTTTGCTAGTTTGTAGAAAAAAAGAATTGAGATAATAACTTGCAAAAACATGTTTTTCATTTCAAAAAGTGTATATTCAGCATATATTTGTCACTTTTGTGAAAAGAAAAAACCATGAATGAGTGGGAGTAGCCAAGTACAATTGATTAAAATTTCAAAATGCTCCATGCACTTAAAATTGATGGATGTTTTCATGTTTCTTAACATCATCAAAATTTATCCTATGACTGATTGCTTGTTGCTTCAATCATCCAAGGAATGAAGGCACAAAAATATCAAATTTATGTATTTAGTAAAATGATTTTTTTGAGTCAAATTTCACTTTCTTACTGAAAAATGATTTAAAATTTTGCCAAAGACCCAAAAAAATTCTTTGGATGACAAGAAATAGGAATTTGATTTATATTTCCATGATGAATACATCAAGAGAAAGGCTTGGTACAATGGATGTGTAGTGTCACAATAAAAAAGTTTTACAATGGAACATAGGATGTATTGTGTTTAAAAAGTAATTATTAAAAAATGCATTTGTCAAAAGGTTATAATTATTTTGATTGACAGGGGCAAAGCCCAATGTGTTTTTTCCTTTGTAATAGAAAGTCAATTTCTATGGCCTTCTCAGAAACAAAGATCTATGATAATCTTCAACCCAAAAGACATTGAAGATAAATACTTTAGTGCAATAAAATTTCACTAATTGTTTGTGTTGGTGTTTTTCAAATAGGAAAAATAGACCATGGTTATATACAAAAGGTTTTATAATTTGAAAAATAATTTAAAACTAGGTTAAATTATTTATATTAATTCAATGCTTTCACAGATTTCATCAGATATAATTAAGTTTTTACAATAATTTTTAAAATAATAATAAACATTGCATACAATGATTTGACAAAAGTTAATTTAATTGAACTATTCATTGACATCCAAAATCTCCTATTGTTCAAAAGAACCTTAAACTTGTCATCTAATTTTTCATTTAAAAAATTGCTTCAAATTCAATCATTTCTTCTTAAGTATTTGGAGATTTACAACCAACTCCAACATCGTTTAGCCAATTTTGTTAATTAAAAAAATTTACCTATCAATATTGTTTGATTACAACCAACATCTATGTAAATAGTTATAATTTTAGCAAGTGGAAATGTCTTCATATTTTCTAGTTGTGAAGACACAAGACCCATAATATGTCGTGCAAGAAAACCAGCAATAAAAACATTTTCTCATGTTTATTCGACAATTTTTATAGACAAATAATTTCTTTAAACATCAACAATTCTTGATTGACAAACTCCACGGCAAGTTCATTTTTAGCGAGTCTTGTCATCTAAAAATTATGCACTTACAATCCAATGACCGTATAAACTACAAGAATATCTAGTTTCTAACATAGGCATAGGAAGAGAATGTTGATAAATTTGTTTCAGGACCATACTCAGCCACAAAGAGGGATTTCTTAGAATAAGTCCATAGCAACAATTTGGTCAATACTCGTGTTGGGCAATTGTTAGAAATAGAAACAAACCCACAATGCTTGTATGCATGGGTATATACTCACTTAACCATTGGTGGTGAACATTTCAAAAAACCAAAATGCTAAGGAACCACCGGAGGTCATTTGTCAAGATCGAGAACCATGATTGAAAAATCTTGTGCATTTTTGTGAAAAGTCGTTCAACTTTCAAATCTTCATGGTTGGTTTTTTAGCAAGTGGGACAAGGAATACATTAGCTAGGGTTTTTCAAAGTTCTTGAGACAAGTGAACAATGTTCATGCAACATCAAGTGAATAGCTCATAAGGATAATATTCTAATTGCAAGAATCCTTGAAATGGATGTGTCATGAAAAATCAAGAAAAATCATCATTGTCTATAGTATTATTATGGCAATGAGAGAGCAAAGCAAAAAACATGAACTAATGTCAAAAGAGAAAATGGGAACTAAACAAGGGAAGAAAATTCCAAGTTAATTGAGAAGATAGTTTGGTAGCATACACTCCATTGCTTCTTCTTCCCTATATTCTTAGTCATCGGCTCCTTAGCAAGTAGCTTTGGCTCTATAATTTTTTCGTATATAGAATGATGATTTGTCACTCTTCACTTTCTTGACTTCTAGCAATTACATATTCTAGAACCAAAACCTTCAAATTTATTACTAAGCAAATAACAAAAGACTAGTTTTTGTTTTTGTTTTTTTTTTTCCTAGCCTTTTTTTTGGGGTTGTCAAATCACATCAATGATCACAAAACAAAAAGATGAACTTCATCTCTCTCTTGCAACATCATCTAGACTAGCCACTTACCCCAACCCATTGTTTTTAAAATAATTAATTTTGAGTACTTGAGTGGTCAAGTGTTAATCATTCTCTTGTAAAATTACTCATGTGATTAAGTCATTTTGAACGCATTGAACACATTGAACAAGTCATTTGACAAATGAAAAGAACAACAAAAGCATTAGTTACAATGTTTTAAAAATGAATTTGAATATAATAAATTCATTAAATCTAAATTGTGAACCATATGTTCCCTTATTATATTTTTAAAATTTGATAAAAGCACATAAAAAACTTGTAACACTAGTATAATTGTTTCATATTGAAATATGAAAAAATCAAATATTGATGACTAAATACAATTGTTGTGATTCCTATTAAAGTGACTACACCCCTTAAAGAAAACACATGGTCCAAGTGTTAATAATTCCTTTGAAAACTATCTCATCACTTGGCACATTGAAATGCTTTTTAAAAAATGCATGTCTACAACATGCACCTTGAAATGGTTCATCACAACTTAAAAGTTCATAACTTATGTAAAACAATTTTCAAAGTTGTTGTCATTGTATTTAAGTTGCAACCATCATCTTTATCATGATTAGCAATGATGTTTTTATATCAAACAATATTTTAATAATTGAAGATTTTTGGCCAAATTTTGCCTTAAAATTTCTATTACGCCTTGAATAGCCCAATAATAACATGTTTGGGTTCCCAATTAGAACTCAAAAAATAAAGTTCCGCAAATGTAAAACTATTATGACTAGCAAGTCAAAATTTGTTTTATCGAAAAAAGATAAATGTTGCCTTTCCTTGTTTTAGCGAGTAAAGTCAACACATGTAGCCTTTTTCATTCAACTAAACTAGTAATATTTCTTAATATAAAATATTTTTCTTAAAGGGGAAAATCAATCTAGGATATTATTGCAAAATTAATTGTTTCAACATAATCTTTTTAGAAATTTAATGAGAAAATATTTTTTTGTCATACAAGTAATTATGAGCAAAACTTTTTATGAAAATTAGCCCTAGGATTCATCCTATGTAAGGTCATTCAACTTTTTACATGGGCATGAGTGGTTGTTTTTAAACCCGTGCTTATCTTCTTTTTCAACACCCCAAATTATAATTTCATTTAGAGCTATACTCCTTCCTCTTACATTGAGTCTTAAAAACTCTTTGGGCTTAATTAGAGGTTATAATAGTAATTTCCTTTTGATTTGTTGGCACATTACATTTACATTAAAGGTTATTGACATCAACCTTGTCACATCACATCAATTTTGATTCAATGTAATTTAACATTATGACAATTTAAGGTAAACCTAAGGAAAATAATAACTCTTTTGCATCAATAAAATTAGTTACCTTAATGGTGACCTAAATCTAATCATCAAAAAATTTATTTGTGATTATGTGAATTGGGTGGATTAGGTCACAATCTCGTATTGCAATTGAAAATTAATCTCAAAGAGGAAAAGAAAAGGAAATTCAAATCATCCAAATATGGTGATTCACATTTTGGTTGCCATCTTGATGATCTAATTTTAGTTTTTTAGGGACAAGGTCAACCAAGGTCTTGATTATAATGGTAATTCAAATAAATCCCTGAAAAAAAAATTAAAAATCCAAACAAACAAGATGTGGTGATTGAATTTTGATTGCCATTTTGACAATCTAAGTTTTTATTTGAAAAACTTTATGGAGAAGGTACTAGGTGGACTTGGGTCTTAGTCTAGATATGGTGTTCAAATTTGGATCCCAAAAACATTCCAAACCATAAAGACTACAACAAATCCTATCCTTTCCACTATCTTTTTGATTAAAAATTCAATGAATATGGCCACTAGACATATTTGGACTTAGTAAAAAAAGACCAAAAAATTATGACAAATAGTTGCTAATAAGTTCATCATACACATGTGACTAAAATCTGTCATGTATGTTTTGACTAAAATTTGTCATGTCCATTTTGCTTGAGATGCTAGTTTATGTGGCAATATATAATTTTTAATGGCTAGATAATTAAATAATTAAAATTTTTGATTTTTTTAAAAATCAACATTTTCAACAAATCATTACAATACATCAATTTTTAATATTATCTTAATTTGTAGAACTATAAAGGTAAATTTTTCATAGATTTAAATGCAAATCCAAAAAAATTAATTCTTTAATTTTAAAAAATAAATTAGGCAAAATTATTGACAAGTAGCCAAATCCACATCAGCCCTTATTGTATAACTATACATGTATTTTTTTTCTTGTCACATCAATGTTACTAACTTTAATCACAAATATAACATGATTAATTTTATTCACAAATTTCATAGGATGCCATGAATGAAATTTGAACCTTCATCTCCATATGCCATCAAACCACCAATTCACATGGTGACAAATCTTGTAATTGTATAAATATAAACACACTATATTTTTGAAACTTGAACATTAAAATGTTATAATATAATTATTTAAGTCAAAATGAAAACTTAATTTCATATCTAAGTAGTTAATTGTGATGTTTAATTGATAGGTCAATATGTAACTGGTGGTTAATAGGCAGGTAGGTAGGTAATACTTATTTACCTACTTACTTATCTACCTTCATTTCATTATTCGTTTTTATAACTACATTGAATTTTGTAATTATTTGATAATTTAATGTATAATAATAATAGTTTTATATATTCAACTATGATGATTTGAATCTCAATTGAGGTGAAAAATTCAAATACAATTATCATTTAAATCATGAAATCTGATTTTTTTTAATTCCATCATCTAATTAATTTTATAATGTTTTTATTTGCAAATGTAGTAAACCCCCTTTATAATCACGCCCATTTTAGTCACATTCTTGTTCATGTCACACATCTTTTTGCAACCATCCATTTTATTAAAAAACACCATTCTTTAGAATCATTGTCACATTCATTAGTAGCACAAACTATTTACAAAGCTTTCTTTGTAAATGTGATTATAATGGGGGGAAATCTAGGGCAAATATTAGGATTTTGTAAATTGTAGTTCCCTTTGGCAATATTAATGTTGCTTTGTGTTCAAGTTGTGCAAATTAACAACAATGAATCCAATTGAAAAGGAACTTTTTTTTCATTTTAATGTAGACAAGCAAAAGATATGTGAACTTGCAAAAAAAATTAAAACTTAAACTAAACAACTCTAGTTGAAAAAATACACAAGTTAATGGTTAAGGAGCTCAAATTTGTTGTAAATCATCACATTAAAACATGTAGAATTCACAATTTTTTTTGAAGTCTAATAATGCATATTAGAGCTTAAAATAAGCCATGTAGGAAATTTAAACAATTGGCACCTTTATTCAAGCATAAAAATACTACTTTGTAAGGTTTTTTTTGCTTGGAGTCACAATCTTGTAAAGGTTTATATGGAATGTGATTATACACATTTAAATCACAATTCATTAGTGTCAGAAAAAAAGTGGTTAGAAAGGGCATGATTATAAAAAGGTTTCACTGTGCCATAGTATTAAATTTTAGAAATAATTTTAGTAGGGAAAAAAATTTAAATGAATTATGTTTTCATTTGATTAATTAATAATTCCATAATTTGATTTAATAAAATTTACATGTGAAAAGTTGTGCTCAATTTCAATTTTATATAATTTTATAATTACATTTCATTTAGAAATGTTTTTATATCAAATGTGAAGAGATGATATTAATTTAAAATATATATGTGAACATTTCCAATGTAATTTTTCTTTTATTTAATTGTGTAATTATGTGTTTTTACAATGAAATTCTTTTCATTTCACACGTGAAGTACACAATTATAATTTGATTATAAATTTTCATGTGTTTTTAAAATTCATAGTTACATGTAATTGAAATATTAAAATACGATATGAAACATTAGACAAAAAATTAACACATTTCAATCACAATGCCACATAAGACATCAAAAGTAGCATACTCACAATAGTCATACATGTGATACATCACCATTTATGTCATATTATGGTGATTAGCTTCATTCATTCAACACTTTAATTTTTAATCCTCCACATGTCATTTACAATGTCTATTTTGACTAAAATAAAAACTAGGCTTAGCTATAACAACCATTGTTACTTGTGCAGTTAGTCAAAATGGACATGTTTAGTCATGTTAATCAAGAAAACTTGATTAGTATATAGTCATATTAGTCAAATTCAAGTAATGAAAAGGACATGTTTTTGTTATATATAACAATTGACATTTAGTCATCATATTTGGATAGTCTCAAGTTTATTTATTTATTATTTTTATTTAGATAAGGTGGACTTGGATCTTGGTCCTCATTGCAACTAAAATTCAATCCTTGGGAAAAAAATGCTAAATTGTCCAAATGTGGCAATTCAATTCAAATGTTCAATTAAAATTTATAAATTAAGAAGAAAAAATCAAATTACAAATTTAAGACAAGATGAAATTGTGAACATTCATGCATCATGTAATTCTTAATCAAAGCATCTAGAGAAGATAATGTAGTTGAAGGAGGAGAAAATTTGTAAACAGTAGAAAGATTTACATCTTCGGACAAACTTTTGGAAATCTACGAGGCCATTGCCCAAAAAAATGCTCACATAAGCTTTACATTCACCTCACACATTAAAATTTATAAATAAAAAAAGCGCAAAACAATGACTTGAAAGAGAAAAGGAATACTAAATAGAATCGACAAAAATGTTGCAAGTTTGATGTTCGTCAAGGTAAGAGAAGTACTTATCTTGAAGCAACAACAATTGAGAATAAAGAAGCCAAGTGAAAAGCACCAATCACCAAATAATAATAAATGACAATTCAAAGAAGTGACTTGTGAGAAGAGTGAGGCACCAAGTAATACTAGTTGGGAACAAAAAAGCCAAGTGGGGAATGTTGGGCATGAAGATGCAACATTGAAAATCAAAGAAGCCAAGTGAAACATTTAACAACAAGCATCAACCTGTGTTGAAAGCAAAGAAGCTAAGCAAGAAACATTGAGTATCAAGTAATAACAACCAAGAACAAAAATAAAAATACATTAGAAAAGCAAAACAAAGCAAAACAATTTGAAATTGAGAAAATGAAAAATAAAGAAAGACAAAACTTTGTGAAAACTATAAAAGGCAATTATCCTTTTAAAATATATTGAACAAGCTCTTTATAAATTAAGTTGGCATAACCTTAAGCTTAACCCTAACCAAAATCTAACTAATCTAAATTATAACCAATAGTACATGAACAAACCAAAGTTGAAACTCTTGGTATAACATTTGATGAATGGTTGTTTGTAGTTGACATTTTTTTTAATAATCTACTTCTGTTATTTCCCAATGTAAACATTTGTTTTGAAAATATCATCCTTTTATTTTATCTATACATTTTATCTTGTGATTCAAACCTTGATGAAAACACAATAATTTCCCAACACTAGTATAAATATGCATATAACATTTATTTACTTATTTAAAACCTTGGCATTTAAATTAAATTAATAACTAAAAACATATATTCAATGCCCTATTTGGAGACATTTTCATTTATTGTCTTCTAATGGGCATACACATCATTGAACATTTTTAGCAAAATAATTGTTTGCAAAGATTGTCAATTTATTTAAATAAAAATTTGTCATCTTCGCTTGTTTAAGAAAAATAAAATTGGATGAATGAAAATGTAGACTTCAATAGTTTAAGGGTGTCAATTTATGCCATTTTATGGTCAAATTTTTCCAATCAATTTCTCAATACAATACCTTAGTAGTTAGTCAAATGGTGACTTGACGGTCAATGAGTCATCCAACTTGCATTGTCAATAACTAAATGCCAACTAGAAATGGGCCATGGAAAGAGACAAAATGCAGAATGAATCAAATTATGGGAAGTATGGTCCATTTATTGAGAGCAAATAATGCCTACAAGTTTCTAGAGAATTCATATAACTTTGAATTCCATTCTCAAACACCCACCTAGTACTCTCCAATTAAACAATTGATGAATTTTTTAACAAGTCTCTCACATACGGTTCGTTTCAAATTTAGTTCATTCCCATTTTCCTGTGTTCTTATTTCTTGCTCGTGTGGTTATTCATTAAAAACCCGCTTCAAACTATAATTATATAAACAATTGGTGGTCATTGAAATATTGTGCTCTGCCACTAAGGTTTCGGTGCTAATAAATTCTCAAAAGGTAAATCCAAGATTTTAAAATTATTTTTCAAAAGCAATAGTGCTAAAAAAAAAATTTAGAGAATCAAACTCCCAACCTCTTGTTGTCAATTACTCTCCCTAGTCCCTACCACTAGATTAGCACCGTTTATTATTGTAATATAGTGATGCACCTTGTGTAGTTGTTCTCGAGACTAGGTATCAAAATTTTAGAATATTAAAAAGGAGACGACCACACCAATTTTGTTGTTGAAAAAATTAAATATTTTGGACGGAAATTGTCAATTGTTAGTGGTTGGTATGGTAACGTCATTTACATACCTCACACACACTACCATGTGTAAGAAGGGCAAGTAACCTACATTGTTGGAAAGGACACACCAAACATCACCACCACCTCTTGGGACCCCCCTCCCTCATGGATACTAGAAGAAGACGAGTCATTTCCAAGTAAAGACAAACCGTTTGTGCCATGTGCTTGTGGTGCATGTCCAAAAAACAACACTTTCATTCAATCATAAGAAGGGTTCAAGAGCAAGAAAACACTCAAGAGGTTTGAACCATTTGTGAGAGGAGTCCAAAGTCAAATGGGTTAGCTTGAATGATGATGAATATGTGTGTGTGTGTGTGTGTGTGTATAGCAATGTTTTCAAAGACCCACCTACAATTGGTGCCATGTTCCTTGTTTGTCTTGGAAATACAAGATTTTTGCATCTTCAATTCTCCATATACCTATTAGAGTTCTATTTGACTAAATGTTGTTTGGGGGGGGGGGGGGGGGGGGGGTTGGGGTCTTGCCAAAGGGAACCCAAGCCCCCCAAGGGAGCAAAACCCATACCCACCCTTTAAA
>Ga0116229_10012201_pt1 | contig 12443 bp, 6 predicted proteins | sample S1TSphgellanicum_3_FD_87313 | JGI IMG/M metagenome (GOLD analysis project Ga0116229, IMG submission 87313) | Host-associated microbial communities from peat moss isolated from Minnesota, USA - S1T2_Fc - Sphagnum magellanicum MG | ecosystem: Host-associated > Plants > Peat moss > Unclassified...
GAAGAATATTAAGTGTTTCATATGTAAAAAAATGGGTCATAGAATTAAAGATTGTAGAGTATGTCTTGCTAAAGAAAGTATAATGCAATCCAATGTAGCTACCAAGCATAATAGATTGTATGTGGCAACTTTGATAATTGTAGACAATAGTGATAACACATGGTACCTTGACACCGATGCAACAAACCACATGACCCATCACAATGAATCATTTGTGTCATACCCTTAAGTGGGAGAAAGGCCAATTTGTATATTTGGGGGATAATTCAACACATGAAATAATTGGACGATGGGAAATTTCAATAAAATTAAATGATAGTACTATAAAAGAAGGTGACTAATGTGTTGCATGTTCAATCTATGAACTCTATGAACTTGTACCCATTGTGTATGACATTATATGATCCATATGAACATATTATATACCCTCAAAACATATGTTCAACATTCTATACTACATATTAATTAATAACACCCAAAACAAAAATAGATGGCACTCGTTTCTTATTTCGGTTAACAACAATTTTTGCCATCAAGTGGAATGTATAAAAATAAGAAAGACAAAAAAATTGTACAAAGTAAAAATAAAATAAAAGTTTTACCACAAATAAGCAAACAAAAAAGACAAAAAAATTAGACAAAATAAAAATAAAAACAAACCTGCACCACAAATAAACAAATATAACATAATAAATCTACACCATAAACATTGAACAAACAAAATGTTATTCCATTATTAGTTATCTCTAACATGTAATAGTAAAACTTCAAACACATGCACCAAAACCTTTAACAAAACACACACAAAATAGAAATAAAAATGTACATAGTGAAATTTAAAACATAATAATAACTTCATCCATTTTCATGAATCATAAGCAACATGCTATTAAAAAAATAAAATAGATATAATAAAAAAGCAAAAGCAAACAAAAGGTAAAGAACAAAATACAAAACATCACAATTGTCCATAACCCAAAGAAAAGGAATCTAGAAACTAATTTCATTATTAAAAAACCCTCAAAATCTAGAAAACAGTTACAAGATTACAAAAACACTACAAAAACTAAATAACATTATGCAAAAAAATTCCACAAACAAATGGGCACATAACATTTTTGTCAAAATTAACATTATATAAAAAGAAGGGCATGGTTTAGGTATGAGGTTTAGGTAATAAGATTTCAACTTGGAACCTTACGTCGTATTTCATTAGTATTAAAAAGTTACAATTTAGCTTTAAGATTAGGTTTAGGTCTCATGGTTAAGGTTTAAGCTTGGGATATTAATTAAAACTTAAGTTTCAAGTTTAAAATTAAGTTTCATCATAGTACAAAAGTATACCTATTTATGCTCCAAGTAAACCAAAATATAGGTTGCAAATTTGGCTTAGGGTGCAAGGTTTAAACAAAAAAACTTACAAGAAACCACTTGGCTACAAACTTTTAACTATATAGTAAAAAAACAAAACAACTTCCAAGGGAAAAAACCCTTCCTAAACACACGACAATTCTATAACAAATATATAATTATGTAAATTGTGCAAACTCTATAGTATTAAATTATTAAAAAGAAGAAGAAGCTAAGATGAACATTCTAGAAGCTTTTAAAACATTCCACATTACTAATAAATTCAATAATTGTTTAAAGAACTTCAACATAATGTTGGGAGTAACCCAAAAGATTGTCCTAATCATCTTTATCTTTCCAAAATTTGTTTATTCCATCTATTGCCCCCAACATCATCCTAATAATTGAAATGCCACTTTGCACAATAATCAACAATAGATCCCATAAATGTTTTTAAAACTTGATCAAAACTATTAAGGCAATTAATCCCCAAGGAGGTAATTTTTTTGTATATTTTAGATCACTTGAGATAGAAGGATATTTTAAAATATGATATGAAATAATGGAATATTTAAAGTATATTTAATATATATTTTCATAATGGGTGCAATCACTCTAACACGTACCATCAACAATCATAATCACTACTTAATTTTGTGTATTTCAAATATTTTAAAACATATATATTTTTATACAATGTTATTTTCAATATATAAGTATACATATTCAAAAAAATTAGAATCAATCTAATGAATAAAAAATACACATAAAGCACAATTTGAATGTGATATAATTTTGGCAAATTCTTGATATGAAATTTAACACAACAGTGCTAACAAAATTTGAAAATTTTCTAATTTTTAAAAATGAAATATTAAAAAGATTTGAAGAATATTAATGAAAAAATTAGTGAAAAAAACACAAGTTTAATGAGGCAAGTGTGGCTCATATTAACATGGTTGGATCTTAATGAGTTATAGGCACCTTGTTTACATCTTTAAGTAAATTATTATTTATTTATTTTACCATTTTTTGGTGGAATCACACCATTGAACATTTAAACTTTCTAGACTTCTTACCCTTGTTTCACATAAACACAAAAACATTATGCAAAAAAAAAAAATTAACTACAAATCCAACATGGTTTTTTAGATCTAGTTCCAAGATTCACAAACAAAGTTGAACACAATTTATTACTCATAGTTGGAGATGTTAAAATAGATATGCACATGACACTAATTTAACAATTTACCACCTTAACATTCCAATCACCACAATTGTAATTTGCATCCAAATGATGCCAATGAAAATAATCCAACAATGACCTTTCCAAAAATTGTAGACCAAAATCAAAATTCAAATTTTGCACATTACCACAACACCTTCAAATTGTAGCAAGTTGTAGGGACATTCAAGTAGAGGACATTGGTTAGAAATATGAAGCAAATTTATGTTCTCTTTGTAGAAACTTGGGTATTTAAGCATCAACAACAATAAAAGAACCTACACACTCAACATCTTCAACTCTTTTATTTTCTTTAATGGTGGTCCAATGTATTATTTTTAAATTTTTTTAAATATAAAATACATAGAATGGTGTTGTAAAATAACACACAATAGTCAAATTAAAGTTCCTAGAACATAAAAATTCTACAATCTAGGATTCAATACCATTAGAATACCAAGAAGATAATGCTACAATAATATCATGCAATGTTGGAATTCATTGGATTCTAGTTGATTGCCTTTCAATAAAATACCTTTGACCTAAGGTTCTTTTAACACCAAACAACATGTAAATTATATATATATATATTCAAGAAAAGCACAATGAATGTTGTTGAAGAAGCTTTAAACATTTGGACCAACAAAACTCCATCCCAATGCCACATTAAAGAAACTTGATGTCTTTTCAACCAAAGCCCCCAAGGTTTGCACATTTTGTATGACAATTGAAACATTCAAATCCCACAAATGTCAACAATAAAACCCAACATCAACAATTCAACTAACATTCAACATAACATTGGATTTTTGAAGGATTTAAGCATATGTTGGAATCAAACTATGACATAGAACCACCTTCAATAAAATCTTTCTTGAGATAGTTGAATGCAATAGTAGCAAGTAGAATCTTGCAAAAAAACACACAACAATCAATTTGAATCCAAAATTCAATATTACCAATAACAAACATTCATTTGAATGTGATAATAGCAATTATTTGAAGCAACAACTGGTGCAATGTTTCCGCAATGTGATAGCATCATTAACCACCAACATTCCAGGCCAAAAACTTGTCATTTCTAACAAATCCATAAACATTACACTCATCTATAAACAATACAATTAAATAATTAAAAAGATTATACAATTTGCACAAAATGAATGGCCAATATTTTACAAAAAATCTTAATTTTTTTACCTCATCAAATTGAAATGGATTAAGCTTTATCATCACCTCTTGCTATAAAAGTCGTATGACCAAAAAAGGAAAACCAATTTAGACAATATCATAATGTGACAGATGAAAAAAAAGATAGTGAATGTACCTTAACCTTGAACCATGAAGGAAATTAATTAAGAAGGAAGGATGATATCTTTTAAGGCTATACAAACATGAAGTTGAAAGGATCTACTCATTTTTTGATCAATCATAATAGTTGCATACAAACATCAAGTCCCATTTAATAACCACCCAACCTATGTACCCCATCACCCTCACAAACAACCCACAAGTTTGTTATCTTTTGGATCCAAAAATGAATTTTTTCACCAAAAATAGGTTGTAGAAGAAAATTAGACATATGGCAACAATAATGGATAACTTTTTCAAGTAAGTACTTTAAGCAATAGGCAACAAGTAGAATGTGATAATAACAAATACTTTAAATAACAACTCATAAGTTTATTATTTTGTAGATCTAGAAATGAATTACCTCATCAAATGCAACTTGTAAAAGCAAATCAAACATATGGCATCAACAATGAGCTACCTTTCAAAAAATAAATTCAAGTAATAGATAACAAGTAGAATGTGAGAGCAACAAGTATCTCAAGTAACAATTCACACGTTTATTATTTTCTAGATTTAAAAATGAATTACCTCATCAAATGCAACTTGTAAAAGCAAATCAAACATGTAGGATCAACAATGAAATGCTTTTCAAGCAAGTACTTCAAGCAATAGATAAACAAGTATAATGTGAGAGCAACAAGTACTTCAAATGACAACTTGCAAATTTGTTATCTTTTAAATCCAAAAATGAATTACTTCACCAAAAGCAACTTGCAAAAGAAAGTTGAACAACAACAATGGGTTGCCTTTTCAAACAAATATTTCAAACAACCAAGTGATAATCCCACTTTTCAAAAAATATGTTCTTGCAAAAAAAAGAAACCAATTCAAGCAAATACCTCAAACAACCAAAACTTCCATGTTGTTAGTTTCACAAAAAACACAAACAAAAATGAAAAAAACTTACTTTGATCTCATTGTTGCCTTTTCCTTTTGCCACAAGCATTGAACACTAGAACCACAACACATGAAATGCCAAGCACTAAACCTCTTAAAACAACATAACTTTGTTGTAAATAGATGAACAACTTCCATCTTGCCAAGGTTTCACAAAAAAACACAAACAAAAAGAAAAAGACTTACCTCAACCTTGTTGTTGGCTTTTCTTTTTCCTACAATGATCCAACACCAAAACCACAACATATGAAATGATTCAACAAACCTTTTAAAACAATGCAACTTTGTTATAAATTAACAAATAATCCCAAAACAAACAACAAACTCAATCTGCAATTCCTCTTTTGTAATGACCACCAAAATTTGCTATCACCTACAAATGATTTTGAAACAAAAAAGAACCACCTAACCCTAATTGAACAACCACAACCCTAACATTTTTTGAACCCTAATAACAAACCATACCCAAAAATTTTTAAATCTCTCCCTTGTGTAAATACCTCCAACAAAAATTCTATTTCCACATGTTTGAAAAAAACCTCACATGTATAAATGCTTCAAACAAAAAATCTAGGTTTGCTAGTTTGAAATGACAATTTAGTGCAAAATTTGCAAAAAAGAAAACCAATGTGAAGGACCCTATCCCATGTGGGGGCAAGACTCAATAAATCATTGATAAGATATGAAAATTCTATGACTTTAAAGTTGACTTTAAAGTTGTCAAGGGAAAAGAGGAACCATGTAGCTTGTTGAATAATTGATCCATGATCTTGATTACTCTAAGCTTATTTAGAGTTTAATGATTATGATAGCTCAATATATGGTGCACAAATCATTGGTAAGATGTGAAAATTTGATGGGTTTCAAATCATCAAGGAAAATAATGATCCATGGGGCTTTCAATTGTAGTCATTAGAAAGTTTTCAAAATCCCCTCATAGCACCTTACCAAAAGTTAAAAGTTAGTTCCAATTTTCACAACCAAAACAATGCATAGGTTTATTGTATCACAAAATTGAATAGACACAAAAACTCCATTACAAAATTTAATGATATAATAGTAACATGAGAATATGATAGTGAGAACAGAAAATGAGCCCAAAGCTTCACCCACAATCTTTTAGATTCTTGAAAGAAAACTAGATGAATTATCCACCCTTTACCATTTAGATCTAGCATATATATACTATTCATGATTTTAGGCCCACAAGATCTTTCCACCTATTAGATTTCTAATTATTTCATCCTTTCCATGGACGGGTCTCTATAAAAATTTGGTATCTCTTCCTAGAATCTAATGTTTAATCATATGTTAGGTCAAGCTAATTGGCTTTTATTTGAGCTTAACTCCAAATTGTTAACTAAGCCATATATGATTCTCAAGTAACCTCTAAACAAAATATTTTTATGTGTAAACCTCAAAAGGTCATTATTCATTTGTCATACCTACCCATCTTTCTACCCTATGACATGACTAACATTATTCATAAACTCTACATCAAGTAACCAATTTTGGTGTTACATTCACATGAGATCTAATTGTCTAGGGTACATTTAAAGTGAAATACCACTAATTATGCTTGTTCTAGACCTTTTATTGTGGAAGTGTGAAATAAATGAAATAAAAAACACACTTATCATTGTTTGACACAAATGTCATTTTTGAGTATTGTTTATGATTTGATGACCAATTCATCAAAACAAATAGAATGGAAATTATTGATGAAATAATGAAATATGATGATCTCACACTTTTGATATTTTAAAAGACTTTGCACTTGTCCAGGTTCATGAGAATTTTTGTAATATTATCATAGAATTTTCCTATTGATCCATAAATATAGTATGATAGTTTTAAACAGAGCCAAATTGTTGTCATTTTTTCATATTTTTTTTGCAAAATTGGATACAAAGATGTGAATTCCATTCATCTAAATGGAAAAAAATGGCAACAAGCAATTGCAATGATGAAAAATCATGGAATGTACATTAATTTCTCATAACTTTTAATGTTTTCACTTAGATGGCAATGGACATGTCAATAATAATTATTAGAAAAAATGAGGATAATAGTGAAATTTTTGATTCAGAAAGACCAAGTGTGGCATTGTGGGGGTGAAGGATGGAAAGCGTCAATAAATTGCAATTATTGCAAAAGGCCCATTGGTGGCAAATACTTTGTATTGATGATTATAAGAGAAAGATACCATTCAAGCATTCCACTATGGGAGGAAAGGAGAGCTTGAAATCTTGGACACCCTATAATCCAGTTTTTCAAGCAGGAGTGAATTGTTGGTACATGAGGAGTATGTACTTTCCTTATGACTTTTGCTTGAAAAACTTCTTAAAATTACACAAGACATTAGAGTTATCCATAAAGTATACCTAACTGAAGGTACCAGACCCCAATTTTTCCCAAAACTGGAGACCAAATGAGAAGTCAGGATGAAAAATAGTACACATGAAAAAAAAGAAAAGAAAAGGGGGAACGAAACTGGTTTGCTCACTTAAATCAGTCCTCACAGGAGTTTCATCCCCAGTTTTGGATTGACCTTACCTGTGTGCCCTTCAGTCACTGCTGCTCACATTGTGATTCTGAGAATAAAATCCTGCAAATCACCCCTACTTTAGGGTCACTGGTATAGCCCATTCTGGGACCCTGGGACCTTAAAAAGAAAGGTGTTGGGTTCAAACTCAGTGGGGGTGCAGGTTGAAACTCTTGCCATCCCTCTCTGCCAATGAGCTTGGCTTTGGTGTGCCAACAGCTTATCAGGTCAGGTTTGCCCTGCCATGGCCACTTCCCAAAAAAAATTTAAAATTTTGAAAAAAAAAAAATCCTGGAAATCTTGTGAACTGGTACCCAGTTTCACTCACTTTACAGTTATACTCAAATTAAGGATGAAACAGGGGATTATTTGCCTGTTTTGCTCCCCTCCCCCGCTCCCCAAAACGCTTGAGTTTGATTTGGGGTCGATTCAAACCCTGGGGGAGATCGATAATCTTCCGTCCGTTCGTCTGGAGACGAGTCCTTTGCTTGCTCCAGTGAAAGCGTTCAAATTTTCACTTCGACCCAACAACAACAATCATGCGCCAAAAATAAAATAAAATAAAATAAAATAGAATCTCTGAAATCCAAAATTTGTGTAGAAAAACAAAGAAAACTGGGGCCTTTTCTTATTTTTATTTTGAAATTTTTTATATTTCTCACGCTCCGCTGCATCCCTAGACTGATGCTTTTCGGGAAGCAAATTCCTGAGAGAGCTTTACGTGCTTGCATTTGACACATAATCCTCGACTCGTGTTCTATGGACTCAGTCAAACAAGCGTATTCTTTTGATTTGAGTTGGCAAATGCCAACTGGGTTCTTCACGGATTCCTATTATGCATGCCCTTTACTTTCCATCTTCCAGAATTGTGAGTTTCTTGAGCCAACAGCAGAAGCTTTGTTCTTCAGCTTTCTCTTGATTCCAGCTCCTACTTTTGTTTAGAATTGTGTTCTCTTGAACAAACGGCAGCAGTTGCAGCAGCAGCAGCAGATTTGATTATTCATCTTCATCTCTTGATTCCAGCTTCTTCTACTTTCAGTTATATCTTGCCTAGTAGACTAGGTAGTAGACTGAGAGGAGAAATTCAGAGCTTTTGGGTGTCCGAGTTTTGTTCTCGCAAGAGCTTAGGGCCATGTTATATAGCTGCTGGTCTTGCTATCATTCTGTTGTAATCTGTTCTTTTTCAGCTCAAACGCCTCCGAGCTTTTCTTTTGTTTTTCGCTCCTGCAATAATTCCAGAAGTGCGTGTTTTTGTTTTTGAAGCAGAAGTGTTGTCAGAATTTGGCAATCCGTATCCAATTTCAGTGACTCTCAGCAGGATACATTATTTTTTTTTGTGGGGACACAAAACTTTTTTTTTCGCAAGAGTTTTGTGTTTTCAGGAGAGGGAGACAGAGAGAGAGAGAGTAGAAAAAATGATGAACAAAGAACTGATTTATATGTCGAGGGTGTATGTGGCGATCTCGGTGTTGATGATGTTCTATTTGTATTTCCTACCCATGCTTGAGTTTCTGGCGCTCATTGCAACCGTAACACACTTGTATGCAACTTTCAAGGAACAAACGACTGTGGTGTTTAGGTTTTTGTTTCTGACCTATAAAGCTGCGTTGTGGATCACGTTGGAGGATTTCTTCGGAAGGGAAAACTGTCGAGGATACTACGAGAGCGATGTTGCTGGAATCCTCAATCTCAGGTTTTGCAATTGCTTCAGAAGTGGGCTTTATTTCACCAAACTTCCGGAGCTTTATGCCTGCACAGATGATCACAGAGTGAACAGCTTTGGAACAAGCTTCGAAGCTGTCCTCAGATTTGACAACATTGCACCGCGAGCGAGTCGAGAACCCGGAGAATTGAAGATCTATCTTGAGAAACTAAGGATTTATGCAGGAGATGGAGTCAGAATAGTTTTTGATCAGAACTCAGACTACTCGGAGCGATGTCAACAAGTGTTTCGACATGTCAACAAATTGATGAAGATGAGTGAGATTTACAGGGAATGGTTTGCTCCCAAATTGCGGGAGCTTCTCGCAGAAGTGAAGATCTGGGAGAAAGGGGTCATGTTGCCAGGAGCTTGGATCTTATGTACAACCGACCAGGTTATCATGTTTCGTGATTTGGATGCTGGTGGAAGCTTATGTGAGGTGAAAACAAAGGCTGGAGGAAAGACTTTGTATAAGAAAAGGTTCCAACTACGGCTATCAGAGCTTGAGAGGATGCTTGAAGGGCTTTTGCTCATTATCAAATACGAAGATTTTGGTCTTGTGTCCTCCAGTTGGAACATTTGGGAAATGAATATCTTGCATTCTTCAAGCTTTGATGAGCTTTTCAAATACCTTCAATCTGGTCGACAAGTTTTTGTCATTCAGCTCCCTGGAAACCAATCCACCCTTGTTTTGGGGAAGGTGGTGGACAATGCTCCTAGCTCAACAAGACCATCAAATTGTTTGTTGCAGCAGATGGACAGATGCTGCTGATGATGGATTCTCTCTTCACCACACTCCATTACTGCTTGCAACCCACTTGGTTTTTGGGAGGTAATGCTAAACCCTAATTGTAGTGCTGTGCAGCAACAGACTTCCAGCTCAGAAGCTAGCCATGAGCTTGCTTGTTTTTGTAGGGTTTTGGATTGAGAATGGGACATGCAGTGGGCTTGGTTTTAAGACAAGCTATTGTCCTTGTAAGGAAAGCTCTTGTGCTTGAAATCCCCTTACAAGCAAATTGGCAGCATATACTTCTTGCGGAGCAACTCAAATAGCGGATATGATTTCCTTGTCATTGAGCTTGTAAACTCTGTGAAAGGGTGTACGTGCTGGGATTTTTTTGCAGAAGACAATTACCAGCTAACTTAGAACCTGCATACAGATGTTTATATGTGTAGCTCTTACCCTCACATGCTTGTTGCAGCTTGAATGAGGATACTATTGACAATTTTTTGATTAGCTATGTCTCTTCAGTGCTAGCCAACATTGTGACTGAGTCTTTCTGTTGCTTCTGGAAATGTGATAGAAACTGAGGACACAGATTTTGTATATTGGTTTGCCTGAAATTTTGGGCTGATTCTCGTATGTACTTATCTGCACCCACTGTTGGGAGCTGATGAAACCCCAAGTCAGGGTTTTGCAGTGGTGGAAGTTAATGTTGTTATGCAAATGCAATAATTAGCAATGTCTCTGGAGTGACATCATGCCTGTGTCTTCCCATTGGTTCTGAAAACAGATCAGAAACTCACGATGCAGATTTTCTATTATTGTTTGCCCACAATTTTTAGCAGATCACTATACATTCTTATTTACTGGTTATTGGGAGCTGATTAAGTTAGTGGGGAGTTATGGCAGTTAGTCACTATATATTCATGATGAATGTGACGGTACAATACTTTGTGAGTGACTGTCTATTGACCCTTTTCTGATCAGCTGTCTCTTGAGTGGTAGCCAACATCCTGACTGATTCTTTCTGTTGCTTCTGGAAATGTGATAGAAACTCAGGATGTAGAATTTGTATAATGGTTTGCCCAAATTTTGGTACATACTTATCTGCACCCACTGTTGGGAATTGAAGTCATTGGGTGATGGTCTGACACTTTGTAAAGGAGCTCTCTTGAGGTCATGACAGCACTCATTGTCATGTTACCTTTAAACTGTTGTTGTGGAGATTTCTCTGCAATTTCATATATATGAGATGTCTGATGCAAAGGCTAACATGATGTCTTCCGGATAACTTGTGTCCCAGGGGTGAGTAGTCTCCAGGTATCACCATACCTAGTTTCTGGATACTGAAACCCTCAAGTTAGGGTTTTGAAGTGGTGAGTGTTAAGGTTGTCATGTGAGTACAATATTTAGCTATGTCTCTGGAGTGCTAGCCGACATCATAGCTGATATTGTGCCTGCATCTTCCAATTACTTCTGAAAATGCATCAGAAACTCATGATGTGGATTATGCATTATTGCTTGCCCGCAATTCTGAGCAGATTATTATACATTCTTATGTACTGGGAGCTCATGATGTCAGTGGGGAGTCATGGCAGCTAGTCACTGCTATATTCATGATGAAAGTGATGGTCTGATACATTGTGATTGACACTCATAAGGTTATGATTGCCCCCATTCTTTGTATGCTAGTTTTGGATTTGCCAGAACTGAGACACTGGTTAACATTTTCTCCCAGCAAACTTCATCCCAAAGATGAAATGTAAGTGGGTTATCTTGTGAAATACTCTGTGTCTCTGCACTTGTGCATGGTACAGGAAAATGAGAACATGTAGAAGTGCATTGACAGAGTCTGGGTTTGGTTGAATGTTTGCTATACAGGTGTATCAAAATTTTCAAGACCAAATGAGTACATGGGGTGACAATTATTGAGTACCAATGCTGGAATTGGGTTTGTTGAGCTTTAAGCTTAGAACAGACAGTCTGGTTTGTGTGTTATGGCCAAAACATAGGGTAGGTCCTGTAGGAAACAACTGGTGTCATAGTATCTGGAATTCATACCACTGCTTCCTGTGACCTCATGGCAAAAGATCCTCGGCAAGTTTAGATAGGGGAAAGGGAATTTAATGAGAGCAATTGGTGGTGGAGTGAGAATGGTGGGCACCAGGGTGCTCCTGCCAGAGTAGGATTTTACCTCAATATAAGTGGTTGGTATGAGATTTTCACATTCTCCCCAGAATTCTCTTCATACAAGCAGATTTTGAAACAATGTGCTGAATGCATTCAAAATGTGATCAAACAAGAGAGTGTGTGCTCTTAACTAGTTCTCATTGAATCACCTGGAAGAAACCTCCATCTGCAAGAGAAGCACTCTGTTTTGGGTGCCATCATTTATTGACAAGCTTCCATACTGCAGAGATTTTGATGAGATTAATCCTGAATATGTGAGGCTGCCAAAATTTGATGACAAGAAATGCCATTAGAAGTTCATCATTAACAAGCATTTCGGAAGAAGGCAATTTCACCTCTTTCTCTCTCTTTGACTTCTCATTGTTACAGGTACTGGTATCATCATGTCAGCACCACAATATAACGGCCTATTGTCCAACAAACCTAAGAAGCAAGATCAGAGCTCAAAGCAAGCTCA
>Ga0116229_10012203_pt1 | contig 12442 bp, 10 predicted proteins | sample S1TSphgellanicum_3_FD_87313 | JGI IMG/M metagenome (GOLD analysis project Ga0116229, IMG submission 87313) | Host-associated microbial communities from peat moss isolated from Minnesota, USA - S1T2_Fc - Sphagnum magellanicum MG | ecosystem: Host-associated > Plants > Peat moss > Unclassified...
AAACCGCACGCCTAGGCCGCGCAGGGTACGCCGTTCGCCCTGGCTGAGGGCTGCGACTTCCGCGCTCACGCTCGCGCGCGCCAGCACGCCGCCGGCCTCGGCGAGGCGATAGGCGACGCCCCGGGCCAATCCCCTCAAACCGCCGTCGGCGATGGCGTCGTCGAGCCGCTTCAGGGGCGCAAGAACCCGCCCGGCCTCGCCGACGATGAAGGCCTCCAACCGACGCCGCGCCCGCTCCCGAGCCGGGGGTTGCCCCAGCTCGCCAAACAGGTCGCACCGGGGTGCGAACGGCCGCCCGCCGACCAGCCGCCCCGCCGCCTCGCCGTTCCAGGCGACCAGGCCGCTCGGCAGAAGCGCGAACCGCTCGTCCGGATCGCCGGCGAGCTGACCCAACCGCTTGGTCAGCTCGGGCGCCACGGCGCGCTGGGCGGCGCCGCGCAGCGCCTTGTCCTCCAGCGCCGTGGACGAGGGCGCGATCTCGAATCTGAGGCCCTTCAGGCGGCCGACATAATGGCCCTCGACCGTGATCGCCCCATCGGCGCCGACGCCGGCCAGCACGTCGGCCCGCTGGTGCAGGCTGCGCATCAGCGCGCTTGTGCGCCGGTCGATGAAGCGGGCCATCAGCCGCTCGTGCAGGGTGTCGGACAGGCGATCTTCCAGAGCCCGCGTCTTCTGGCGCCAATGGGCCGGATCGTGCAGCCAGTCGGGACGATTGGCGGCGTAGGCCAGGGTGCGCACACCGGCCAGGCGCTGGGCGAGCACGTCGATATCGCCCTCATTGCGGTCGAGACCCGCAAACTGTTCGGCGATCCAGTCTTCCGGTAGGCGCTCGCTGCGGCTGGTCAGGTGGTCGAACACCGTGCGGCACAGGCGAACGTGCTCATCCAGGGTGGTCTTGCGGAAGTCGGGCGTCTGGCACACCTCCCACAGCCGGCGCAGCACCGCGCGATTGCGGCAACGGCTATCCAGGTCGGGGTCGGCCGACAGCTGATGCAGCGTCGTTTCGTCCAGGCTCTCCTCGGCCAGTTTCAGCCCGTCCCGGGTCGGCGGGGCGGCGAGCGAGCGGGTCAGCCCTTTGAGCGAGCTGAAGTCCAGATCGGCGCTGCGCCATTCCGCGGCGACGAGCGGCTCGAACAGGTGCTCCTGGACGGCCTCGACCAGGTCGTCGTCCATCTCCTCGGCGTCGCCGGTGACGCCGAAGGTCCCGTCCGTACGGTAGCGGCCGGCGCGGCCCGCGATCTGCCCCACTTCCTGGGGATGCAGCCAGCGGCTTCGCTTGCCGTCGAATTTCTTGAGGCCTGCGAAGGCGACATGGTCCACATCCATGTTCAGCCCCATGCCGATAGCGTCGGTGGCGACCAGGAAATCGACCTCGCCGGACTGATAGAGCGCCACTTGCGCATTTCGGGTGCGGGGCGACAGGCTCCCCATCACCACCGCCGCGCCGCCGCGCTGGCGGCGGATCAGCTCGGCGATCGCGTAGACATTCTCGGCCGAAAACGCGACCACGGCGGAGCGGCGGGGCAGGCGGGTCAGCTTCTTGGAGCCGGCGTAGGTCAGGGCGCTGAACCGCTCTCGCGTCACGACCTCTACGCCCGGCAAGAGGCGCCGGATCAGGGGCGCCGCTGTGAGGGCGCCTAAGAACATGGTCTCGCACGTCCCCCGAGCGTGCAGCAGCCGGTGGGTGAACACGTGTCCGCGCGCGGGGTCGGCGCAGAGCTGGATCTCGTCCACGGCCAGAAACTCCACGTCCCGCGTCAGGGGCATGGCCTCCACCGTGCAGACGAAATAGGTCGCGTGGGGCGGGACGATCTTCTCTTCGCCGGTAATCAGCGCCACCGAGCGCGCGCCGCGAAGTTTGACGATACGGTCGTAGATCTCCCGCGCCAACAGACGCAACGGAAGGCCGATCATGCCGGACGCGTGGCCCAGCATCCGCTCCACCGCCAGGTGGGTCTTACCCGTATTGGTGGGGCCCAGAACCGCCACGAGCCGTGACGGCGCCGCGCCCGAGGGGCGATCCGCCATACCTTTAGTAGATCGGAAATCCAGGGTGATTTGGCAAGCGGATTAGGGCCTAACGTCAAGAAATCGAACGCCTTAACGGTCAAGGTTAACGGCTGTAGGGATCTCGGAACGCGCCGAAAACGAATCGGCACCGAATCGCTGACTCGGGGAGATTCAGGGTTTGTTCGGTACCGCTAATGGTATGTGGGCGGACATTGGGACACTACGGCGTTCTGGTTATCGCACGTGCGGCGGCTGCGCCGCCGTGCTCGGACGCGTCAAGAGACGCTTCACGCCGAAACCAATCCCGGAACCGCCCGGACAGCGGCGCTCCCCGGGAACACCCGCGTATCGAGCGCGGCGGTCTCCACCCCCATATGATCGCGCAGCACGCCCTTGAACACCTGACGCACGTCCAGCGTGGGGGCCAGGTCGCGGTTCTCGAACAGGCGCGCGGGCTGCAGCGTCGGCCAGTCGCCGATCAGGCCGCCGGGCTTTAGGGCGCCGCCGGCCAGGATGACGGTGGAGGCCGTGCCATGGTCGGTGCCGCCGGTGCCGTTCACATGGGCCGTGCGCCCGAACTCGGTGGCGACGACGATCACGGTCTGGCTCCATTGCGCGCCCAAGCCCGTCTGAAGGCCCGCGATCACCCCGTCCAAAATCGCCAGGCGGTTGGCGAGCTGGCCATTGGCGGCGCCTTGGTTGGCGTGGGTGTCGAACCCGTCCAAGGACAGCACCGCGATCGAGGGACCGTTCGGATCGGTCAGGAACTTGGCCGCGGTGACGGCGAAGGCCTTGGCGTCGCCGCCGTTGATCGGCTTGCCGCCGTTCAACATGTTCGCCTCGCTCTGCACCTGCAGGCCGGTGGCGAGCGCGGGGCCCAGCAGAGGATCATCCTGATAGAGCGCCTGGACGGCCGCGGTCACGCGGTCGCCGTTGGGGTTCAACCGGCCGCCGGGGGACCAGCTTTCGGCCTCCACGGGGCCATGCAGGATCAGGGGCTCCTCTGCGCCGATCGACAGGGCCTTGATCGGGCGGCGGGGCTGGACGACCTGGAGCGTGCGGTTCAGCCAGCCCGTGGCCGCGCCGTAAAGCTGGCCGCTGCCGTTCTCCAGCATGTCCTGCGCCTCAAAGTGGGAGCGGATCCGCTGCGGGATGGCGACGGCGGGGGCGATGCGGGCCTGGCCGCCCTGCACCAGGGCGTAAAGAGCGGTCAGCTTGGGATGCAGGGCGAAGGTCTCGTCCAGCTTCAACGCCTGGTCGGGGGGAATGGCGATGGCGCCCCGCAAACCCGCATAGTTGGCGTCGCCGATCGGCGGGCAGACCGATAGGCCGTCCATCGCCCCGCGGCAGATGACGACCACCAGCTTGCGGTCGGCGAAGGGGCGCGCGCCTTGCGCCCAAGCGCGGGCTCCGGCGCCGGCGCCCAGGAAGGCCGCGGAGAGGCCGGTGGCTAAGGCTGCGCGGCGGGTGAGGGTTGGGCGGGTCATCGGCGTTGGAACTCCGGGCTCATGAGCAGGATGGCGAACGCTTCCTGCCGGGTTTCGGCGCGCTTGATCGTGGTGTAGGCGGCAGGCGTCAGCCGAGCGCCCAGCGCGGCCTGCGCCACCTGGACGGGGTCCGCCATGGGCGCGTGGGCGCCGGCGAAGGCCTGGGCGAAAGACAGTCGCTTGACCATGGCGTCGGGCGCCCCCCAATCGGAGGCCTGGTCGGACCAGCCATTGGGCTGAGGCGCGGTATAGGGCCGATGGCCCAGGCCGCTGAGCGGGTTCAGCACATCCTTGTGGGGATCGCTCGACCCGATACCGGCGGCGCGATAGCTGGAGACCAGGAACTCGTAAGGCGTCTTCAGCTTCGCCGACGGGGACTCCCAGGCCTCAGGTGCTGTGATCAGCACGCGGGCGAGATGGGCGAGGTCGCCCTGACTATCGAGATATCCACGCTTCAGACGGGCGACCAGGGACGGCGGCGGATCGTCGGCGACGACGTGAACCGCCAGCTGGCGGGCGATATGCTCGGCCGTATGGGGGCTGGCGGCGAAGTCGCGCAGCGCGGCCTCCGCCTGCTCTTGCTGGCCGGGCGGATACTGGCGGCCGAAGATGGTGCGCGGCCCCGGCTCGTGAATATTGGGTCGGTAGACGAAGCGCCCCTGCTGGTCCGGCGGCGCATTGCCTTGCGCGACCGACCAACCGGTCAAGGCGCGGGCGAACTCGGTCACGTCGGCCTGGCTATAGCCGGCGTCGGCGCCCAGCGAATGCAGCTCCATGATCTCGCGGCCGAGGTTCTCGTTCAGACCGGCCCCCTGACGCCGCAGGCCCGCGGGGCTGTTGGGTCCGATCGACTGGGATTGATCCAGATAGAGCAGCATCGCCGGATGCTGGGAGGAGGCGATCAGCAGATCCTCGAACCGACCGAACATGTGAGGACGGATCGCCTCCCGGTCGAAGGCGCCGACCACGGCCATCACCTCCCGACCCTTGTTGGCGCTGACACTGCAGTGATTGGCCCAAAACAGCGCCCATCGCTCCCGGAATGGCGACGGCGTCACCGCCCCCAGCCAGAAGCGAGACATGACCTCGTCGACGAACCCCTCGTTCAAGGGCTGGAACGCGGCCTTGCGCAGGGCCTCGTCCTGGGCCTCGTCCTGGGCCGCGGCCTTTTCGGCGGCCTTGCAGCTTGCCAGAAGGGCGAACCGCTCCTGGCAGGATGGCAAGGCGCCGCCGCCCAGGGCCTGGGGGATATCGCCGCCCTCGATTTGAATCTGGGCGATCAGCCACCCCTGGGGATCGCTTTGCGCGGTTTCAATTTCGCCGGGCCGCGCGCCCAAGCCGAAACGACTGGCGGCGATCGCGGCTTGGAAGGATAGGTCTGGTCGCGTCATAGACGTCTAGGCCTCGCGTGGCGCCCCCGCTCCGGCTAAGTGACATGAGCTATACGCGCCCGACATGTACGAGACCTGAATGGCTTTGCGCCCCGATAGCCCCAACCCCAAGCCAAAGCGGGTCTACAAGGCCGTGGCCATTGTGGAGCAGGACGGCGGTTTTGCGGCGACCTTGGACGGCCGCACGGCCAAGACGCCAGCCGGCGGACGCCTCATCACGCCCACACGCGCTCTGGCCGAAGCGATCGGCGCGGAGTGGGCGGCCCAGATTGACGTGATCGACGTCGCAGCCATGCCCCTGACCCGCCTGGCCTTCACCGCGCTGGACCGGGCGTCAAGCGCCGAGGAGGCCCTGGTCCAGTCGCTCGTCCGCACCGCCGAGGCCGATGCGCTTTGCTATTTCGCCGAAGCGCCCCAGGACCTGGTATCGCGTCAAACAGCTGAGTGGTCGCCCGTGCTGGACTGGGCGGCCCAGGCGCTCGACCTGCATTTCGTCCGCACCACAGGCGTCGTTCATACGCCGCAACCGCCGGAAACCCTCGCCCGCGTCGCCGCCCTGGCGCGAAGCCTGGACGGGTTCAGCCTCACGGGCCTCGCCTTCGCCGCCGGCCTGTTCGAGTCTGCGATCTTAGGCTTGGCGGTGCAGCGCAAGCGGCTGAGCGGTCCAGACGCGTTCGCCCTGTCGCGCCTGGAGGCGGCCCATCAGGAAGAACGCTGGGGCGTCGACGCCGAGGCGGCGGCCCGCACGCAAGGCCTGTATCGCGAGGCGGCGGCGGTGGAGCGGTGGTTTGAGGCCTTGGGGCGTTCGTGGACCTAGCCCCCGCCTCAGGCTCCGCTTAAAGACAGACACGCACGCTCAACCCTAGCCGGACGCAAACCCGCTTGACCGACGATCCCACCCCGCCGCCCACGCCCCAGCAGCGCCGTCGCCGGGTTTGGCTTACGATCGGCGAGCTCGTGGGCGTGCTGGCCCTGGTGATTGCGGGACTGAACTTCTGGCAGTCGCACCAGCAGTATCTGACCGCCCAGAAGGCCGCAGAGACCCAGGCTCAAGCCCGATCGGCCTTCGTCATGGCCGGTGTCGCGACCGCGGCGGGCGATCGCATAGACTTTCACCCCTTGAACCCCGATCAGGCGATCCAGAGCCAGACCTATACCTTTCCCGAGGCTTTAGCGGGGCGCCCGATCCAGCTCGCCGCCGCCCGGCCGCGGCTGGAGCGAGCCTGGATCGAGAAGGGTCTGCGCGACGCTTTGAAGGCGGACGGCGCGCCCGCCAGCGGCGAGGGCGTGGCGCCCTTGGCCGTGACCACCACCTATGTTCAGGACGGCGAGACCTACACAGACGATGGCTCGCTATATCAGATCGGCTACGCTTGGCGCTCGACCCTGTTCGGCGGGCGTAAGATCACGCTCGAAGGCGTCGCCTTGGCCAAGCGCGGCGTCAAGGGGCCGCTGGCCGCCGAGGTGAATCGCCGCTGGCGGGCCGATCATCCCCCCAAGGCCGCGCCGGCGCCTACTCGCCCCGATGCAGCGGGTCCGGCAGAGGCTGGTCCTGAGCGATAAACTGCAGCGAAACCGAGTTGATGCAGTAGCGCAAGCCCGTCGGCGGCGGACCGTCGGGGAAAACGTGTCCCTGGTGACTGTCGCACCGGGCGCAACGGGTCTCGACCCGCACCATGCCGTACGACACATCGCGCACCGCCCGCACATGGGCCTCGTCATAGGGCGCCGTAAAGGACGGCCAGCCTGTGCCGCTTTCAAACTTTGTCTTGGCGCGGAACAGGGGCAGGCCGCACAGGCGGCAACAATAGGCGCCGGGCGTCTTCTCGGCCAACAGGCCGCCGCAGAACGGCGCTTCTGTGCCGTGGTGAAGCAAGACCCGGCGCTCTTCCCCGGTCAAGCCGGCTTCCAGGGCCTGCCGTTCCTGCGGCGTTGGCGGGGTCAGATCAAAGCCCGCGGCGGACCGTGAGGGGCTGGTCGCCCCCGCGTCTGCGGGATCGATGTGCGGGGTGTGGGCGTCCATCGCGAGGGTCCTGTCCTTGAGGGGCGCTTAACGCTCTGCGCCCCGCCGAACCCCTTATCTAGGCGTTCCAACGCCGCGCCGCACCGTCCGCCGCGCCTTTGGCGACCGGATCAGGCCGAAGCCGATCAGGTCGCAAGGGCCGGATACTGTTTCACCAGGGCGTCCAGCTTCTGATTGATCAGCTCACGATCCCAATCGCGCAGATCCCCGTCATGCCGGGCGATGCGATATTTGAGGTCTTGGCGGATCGCCGACAGCTGCGCCAGGGCATGGCGAGCCCTGGACCCGGCCAAGGCGCCCTTTTGGATTTCGGCCTGGATCTGCTGGATACGCACGTCCGGATGATAAAAATCCGTCTGCGTGGTCCCCGCATAGGGGCCGTCATTGGCCAGGGGACTGGCGCTGGGCGCCGCGGCGGCGGCCGATTGGACGGCGGGGGTTTGGGCGAAGCCGGGGCCGGCGATCGCCAAGCTGATCGCCGCAACCGCGGCGGATTTGATGAGGGTCATGATTCCAAGCTCCAATTTCCAACCCCGCCGGATTTCGACCGGTCTCCAGGGCCGGCCGGCGAGTTGGGACGCCCTTTTCAACGTGCGAACGGCCTGGAGGATGCGACTCCATGAGCGCAAGGACCGCCGGCCGTTAGGCTTAGGTGTATGTTAAGTTCGTTTTCTATAAACATCTGAGACTTGGGGGCGGTCGGACGCCGCCCCGTGGAGACCCGCCATGCCCATGTCGATCAGCGATCTTGAGCAAAGCTTGGTCGCAGCCTTTCCCGACGGGCGGATCCAGATCGAGGACCTCGCCGGCGATGGCGATCATTACCGCGCCACCGTCGTCTCCACCGCGTTCAAAGGCTTGTCGCGCGTGCGCCAGCACCAGCTCGTCTATGCCGCGCTAAAGGGGCGGATGGGCGGAGAGTTGCACGCGCTCGCGCTGGAGACGCGGGCGCCTGACGCTTAATCCCGTCATCTGCTCCCGCCGTCCGGTAAGATGCGCTATCGCCCTTTCAATCAAGCCGGTCTCGCCATATCGGCGATCACCCTCGCGCTTGAGTCCTCGTCTCTTTCAGAAACCAAGCGCGTGGGTCTTGTGTTCGCCGCGCTGGAAGCGGGGATCAACAGTTTCGAGCTTCCCAGCCTGTCGCACGAGTGGAACGCCGCTGTTCGGTCCGCCATAGACGCCGCCGGCAGACATGTCTTGGTGCTGACGCTGCGCGCTGCGAGCCCAAAGCCCTCTGGCGGCGACGGGCGGGGCGTCCGGGCGCCGCTGGGCGATCAGGTCGACGCCGGTCTGGAGCAACTCGGCATCGACCGCTTCGACGCTGTGGTCCTGGACGACGACGGGGCGTCCTCGCCCGAACAGGTCGCCACCCTGCACGCCTTGCGAGATCGCCGACGCGCCGGCATGGTCGGCGTGACCTGCGGTCGCGGCGGTCCTCATCTCGACATCGTCAATGCAGGATACGACATCTTGGCCACGCCGTTCGGGCTGCAGGCGGACGCGGGCCTGCGCAAGCGCCTTCGCACGGTGGTCGAGCACAACATCAGTTTGATCGGCTACGACTTCTGCGACATGGGCGATGTGCCCGCCCTGAACGCAGAGGCCCCCAAGGGACTTGCTCGGCTGTTCAAGCGACCCGCCGTCGCCGCTGAGTCCGACCCCTATGAGTTCCTGCGCCGCACACCCAGCTGGACGGCTGAAGAAATCGCGCTGGCCTACGCTTTGACGGAGCCGTCGCTGGCTACGATCCGGGTCCCGACCACCGAGGTCGAGACGATCGATCGGCTCGCCAAGGCCGTCGAACGGGAGCTGCCGACCGGCTCCGCGGCGCAAATCGAAATGGCCCGTTTCTCAGCCCCCGCTTGATTGACGACGACGTCGCGCCTAGGTGCTAGGCTTATCATCTTGCTCTTCATCTCTTGAGGTCGCCATGACCGATACCGTCGCCCAGGTTTCCGCCGCTGATCAGGCTGAGGCCAACCCGATCCAAGCCTTCATCGCCACGACAGTGCAGGAACATCCCGTGGTCCTGTTCATGAAGGGTACGCCGGACCAGCCGCGCTGCGGCTTTTCCTCAACCGTGGTTCAAATCCTGGATCATCTGGGCGTGGACTTCGTCGGCGTCGATGTGCTGCAGGACGAGGGCCTGCGCAATGAGATCAAGGCCTTCAGCGACTGGCCGACGATCCCGCAGCTCTATGTCAAGGGCGAGTTCGTGGGCGGCTGCGACATCGTGAAGGAGATGTTCCAGGCCGGCGAGCTGAAGTCTTTGGTCGAGGGCGCCAAGGCGGGTTGAGGGCGTGCGTCGAGACGCCTCTTAAAACGTCGCCGTCAGCGTCAACCTCGCGGAGATCGGCTCGAGGGGATGTACCTGTAACCCGGTCACCTCCGGGCCGTCCGGCGTGAGGCGGGATGTATAATAATAGGCGGCCGCATCCGCCTTGCTGTTGAGTAGATTATATAAGGTTGCCTGCACCTTGAGGTGAGCGTTCACCTTGTAGCCCCAATCGGCGTTCACCTCGCTGTAGCCCTTGTCGTGCGGGTAGTCCTCGCCGTCGTTGACGGGATAGGGGCCAAGGTCGCGCCACTGTAGGCCGCCGTACCAGGGGCCCAGGTTGTCCACCAGGACGCCGAATGAGCCGATGAAGCTCGGCGCATTGGCGATGTAGCGACCGTGGACGCCATAGACGGTCTCCAGCTCGGCCAGCGAGTCGCGATACCGGGCCTTGGACCAGGCCAGGTCGGTATTGAGCTCAAGCCAGGGCTTGGGATGGTACTGGACGGAGGCCTCGACGCCCTGCCGACGGCTCGGTGCGCTGGCCTGATCCTCACCCTGGTCCTGGTCGTAGAGCTGTTCGGAGCTGAAATCCTCTTGGAACGCAGTGAGCTGAACCTGCATCTTGGCGATCAAATCCGTGCGCAAGCCCACCTCTTCGCTGTTGGCCTTGGCGAGAAGCTGAGGCGTGAAGGGGACGGTGGTTCCTTCATAGGGAACGGTGTGGAACACCTCGCGCGCATCGTCGGAATGGAAGCCCTCGCCATCGCTGAGATAGACTTCCGTTTTGTAAAACGGTCCAACGATCAAGCTCCCCTTGGGCTGCGGCAGGGTCTGTGACGTGCTGCCCTTTGTCCCTTCGGTCAGGCTATGATCGGTCGCCGAATAGTCCTCTTCCCGGAAGCCAAACACGGTTCGGAGCCAGGGTGTCCAGCGCGTCGTATTCTGCATGTAGGCGCCCAGATCGTTCAGCTCGACCTGATCGGCGCTACACGCGCCGTTGACGGCCGCATAGGGCGTCGCCGCGGTCCCGGCCGTATTCGCCAGCTCGCAATAGTCCAGCGTCATGCGATCGTGGGTATGGCGGCGATCAAGGTAGACGCTGTCATAGCGGTCTTGCAGGCCAAAGGTCGTCACGCTGCGAATGGACCCGAAATCGACCGCCCGCGTAAGGGCGACGTCGGTTCCGTAGGTGTTTCGGGTCTCGTCCTGTTGCTCCTGGTCGCCGTTCACGGGATCGAACAGGTAGTGGGTAAAGTTGTTCCAGAGCGTCATGAAGCTATGGATGGCGTAGACGTTTGACGAGAGCTTCCAATCCGCGAGCTTCGCCCCATAGTGACCGGAAAGGCTGTAGCGTTCGGATTGGCTGCGATCGGAGGGGTCGAGCACGCCATAGCGGCCGATCAAACCGTCCTGGATGGCGTAAATGGACTGGTCGGTCTCCAACCGGCCGGCGCTATTGTAGTACATCCCCGTCACGCTGAAGCCGTCGGCGTCCACGCCATGACTGAACCGCGTCGCGACGTTGACCCGGTTGAACTCGCCGGGCGGAGACCACGGCCCATCCAAATGGCCCACGTCCACCGCCGCCCATAGCTGGTCGTCCTTATCGAACCGGTGCGCGCCGCCGGCGAACAGGTCCTCGTCGCCAAGGGTTCCGACGCTAGCCTGGACCTGGTTGGCGAGATCATCGGTCAGCTTCACATGCGCGGACCCGACCGCGCCGAAGTCGCCGATGTCGGCGTAATAGGGCCCCTTGGTGTAATCGACGCCCTCGACAATCTGGGGCGTCAGGAAGCTCTGATCGGAATAGCCCTGGCCGTGGGCGTTGGTCGGCCGGTTGACCGGCATGTCGTCGACGAAGCTGGCGAAGTCCGTGCCATGGTCGAGATTGAAGCCTCTCAGCAGGTACTGGTTGGCCTTGCCCTCGCCGGAATGCACCGTCACCACCAGGCCCGGCACGGACTCGTAAATCTGGCCGATTCGGTAGACGGGGCGAAGCTCGATCTCCTTCGCCGTGACGGAGCCCTGGCTGGCGGTGATGGCGGCGCCCAGAAGGTCAGCCCGCGAGGCGGTGACGACGACCTGGGATACCGTCGCCCCGCTCGACGGCGTGGTCTGACCCAGGGCAGGGGCGCCGAGAAGGGCCGCGGCGCAAACGCCTGCCGCCAGCCCCGAGCCGCGCATGCCGACCTTGCGCAGGTTGGCGGCCTGCGACGTAAAATTCATCAGACGCCCGAATGGGCGACGCGCGCCGTCGTCCATGTCCATCCACCCGCGATCGTCGGGAGGGTTAGAGAACGCCGGCGCCGAGAGGATACGTCGAAAGACGCATCTCGCCGCACACACGATCCGTCCTCAAAGATGGGGCTCGCTCAGCGGGTCCCGCTCCAGCTCGGCGATAAAGGGCGTGCGCCAGCCCGAGCCCACCGCCCAGAGGTAGAACCCCACCCCAAGGGCTGCGACCAGGGCCAGATCGTAACCGTAGGGAATAACCCCGATCCCGCCGAAATTCTTGCTGCCCAGGAACGACACCAGGGCCAAACCCGGCATGTAGGTCATCATCCACACCGCCGCCTTCACCTGGCGGCCGATGTCGCGCCATCCGGACCGCCATTCCGCCCAGATGTAGATCGGCATGGCCAAGAGGATCAGGAGGATCACCTCGCCGGTCAGCGGCCAGCGCGCCCAGTAGAGCAGCAAGGTGGCGAACAGGAAGGCGACGCCCGCCAGGATTTGCAGCCCGGGAATGCGCAGCGGCCGGCGGATGCTCGGCGCGGTTCTACGCAGCACCGCCACGCTGATCGGCCCTGTGAGGTAGGAGATGATGGTGGCGACCGAGATCACCGCCGCGAGCGACCCCCAGCCCCGGAAGCAGAACAGGAAGATGAAGGACACCGCCAGATCGAGCCACATGGCCCGGCGCGGCACCCCGGACTTGGCGTCGACGCCGCCCAGGAACGAGGGCAGGGCGCCGCTGCGCTCCATGGCGTAGATCATCCGGGCGGTGGTGGCGGTATAGGTGGCGCCCGTGCCGCTGGGGCTGACGAAGGCGTCGGCGTACAGTAAAAAAGCCAGCCAACCGAGATTGAGCGCGACCGCCAGCTGGGCGAAGGGCGAGCTGAAGTTCACGCCGGCCCAGCCATGGGCCAGCAGCGCCGGCGGGGTCGCGCCGATGAAGGCGATCTGCAGCAGAACATAGATGATGGTCGCCAGCGCGATCGAGCCCAGCACCCCGATCGGCACGTTGCGG
>Ga0116229_10012204_pt1 | contig 12441 bp, 10 predicted proteins | sample S1TSphgellanicum_3_FD_87313 | JGI IMG/M metagenome (GOLD analysis project Ga0116229, IMG submission 87313) | Host-associated microbial communities from peat moss isolated from Minnesota, USA - S1T2_Fc - Sphagnum magellanicum MG | ecosystem: Host-associated > Plants > Peat moss > Unclassified...
AGACGCCCGGAGGGCGGCTTCCCGTAGGGTAGCAACTGGCGTCCCCACACCACCTATGATGGTTGAAAATTTCGCCCCGCTCAACTTTCAACAAGAGTGGGCTTTCTGCTTTGATAGTGTAATCGTCCTAGTAGATCTAACAACGCAATTGATTGCGAACCAATGCAATGGCTTCAACCCCACATGCTGTGCCATTACTGGTTGTTTTAAGCATCCTGAAAAAACTATTGGGAATTCTCTTGACACTCTCTGCTTCTATGGAGACGGAGATCCTAGGATCTTCCGATCTTTATATCCCTATTTCTAGGGTTACCCCAAGCTCCGGAGCATTTGCACTCCATGTGCGTAATGATACATTCTTACAGTATTTTAGGGGTGAATTCTAACGAGATCCACCTTACTGAACCGAGTATACCATGGTCGTTACGATCTTTTCTCCAACCTCACGGTGGCGTGTCACTAAAATCTGGTGATGAGAAGCACTATGTCCTACAGGAAGTAGGACATGAGCTAAGGTGCTTGATGTATAAGCTGTTAAGAGTGCATTAGTGCAGCGCATTTATCCTTAGCAGTGGTGAAACAGAGTTTCCAAATAAACACGAGCGGCGCGGCGATCGCTATCACCATTTTGGAGTAAAAACAGGGACAGTGCTGCTGTCAGTACTCGGTTTTGATCCCAATCGGGATGTTTTTCTAGGTAGTTTTTAAGGGATTCATTCAACGCTTCGGGAATTTCTGTAAAGATACTAACTGTTGCATTCATGATATTTTTCGCCTTTGAAGTTCATCAATGGGAAATTTTGCTTGTAGTAAAGCCGAAGGGTATGAACACAGGGTTCTTTGCCCATCCAGCCTTCTGTGGCAACAGCTTGTCTAGGCAATTTGACACAGACGCAAGAGCGGACTACAAAAGCAAGCCGCATCATTTTGCAGCAAAAGGGGGTGGTGTTGTCAATACTGCGAAATATTACGAAGCCGTTGCTCAAAAATCAATATCTACGAAGGAATAAGGGTTACAGGTCATTTTTCTTAACACTTCTTAAGAATAACTCAGTCTTTGAAGTTTCTTGTTACTGACGTTAAATGATCCTCAGTAACACGGCAACATCTGATAACGTCGTGCAGCACCTGTGGAAAACTTGGAAAGTCCCTGTGGAAACTCTGTGGAATCAGTGAGGAAAAATCTAGCCAATAATAAGAATTACAAAAACACAAATTTTTGGGCAATGGGGAGATCCCCCACGGGTGCATCCCAATGAGAGTAAAATCGTAGTGCGAGCCGGAAAGCTCGCTTGTAGTCCACGTGAGCTTTCCGGCTCACACTACTGAGCGTTTTTTTGCAAAACTGGGATGCACCCTCCCCCACTCCCCCAGCCCCTTGGCAGTTGTGATCACTTTCTCCTTTCCTGCAACTTGCGATACACTGCCTTCAAATCAACTTGATGATGAGCCAAAGCCACAAGCGTATGGTAAAATAAATCAGCAACCTCTGAAGCGATCGCATCTGGCTCATCATCTTTACAAGCCATCACCACCTCAGCAGTTTCCTCACCCAGCTTTTTCAAAATTTTGTTATCGCCCTCTGCCAAGAGCTTACAAGTGTATGAGCTTTGATTGGGGTGATCGCGACGATCACATATCACACTAAACAGTTGCGATAAAGTATTGGATGGTGGTGAAACTTTATTTCCATCAACCTGATGAAAACAACTGCGCTCACCAGTGTGGCAGGCAATATCTCCAACCTGCTCTACTCCAACGAGGAGTGCATCACTGTCACAATCATAACGGAGAGTGTAAACTTTCTGGATGTGCCCTGAAGTCGCGCCCTTGTGCCACAACTCCTGACGAGAACGACTCCAGAACCAAGTTTCTCCTGTTTCTAAAGTCTTTTGTAAAGACTCCCGATTCATCCACGCCATCATCAGTACTGTACCATCCAAATAATCTTGGATAATTGCCGGCACAAGACCTCGGTCATCGTAGCGAATTTTCTCTACCGGGATGGTGTTATCTAGCAGATGCAGATCGGAAGAAAACATACCAAGTACTATGCTCTAGATAAAATGGTTAATGGGTTCACAATACCATTCTATCTAGAGCAGCTTACACCCTTTTTTTAAATCACTTGAATTTTCTGGTCTTAAACAAGAACACTGCCATGCATTGCCGATTGCATTTTAACTGCACTCCGAGCGACTTGGTGAGCCTTTGGTGCTTCGCCGTACCAATGGATTGCCGAGTTATAAGCTGCCCGGTAAATATCCTGGTATGCATCAGATAGGCGCGTGCGGATTTCTAAAGGCAAGTCTTGATTTGACTTGTATAACATATTGTTATTTTTCCTGGTTCAGCTATTTTATTACTATATAAGTTCTATGCACTTTTTTAACCTATCCCAAGATAGAACTTTTTAGAGTCAACGACAGGAGAGAGCCTTGGTAAATACCACAATTAAAACGACAAAATCACAAGAAATCTTCACTGCTGCCCAAAACTTAATGCCTGGAGGGGTAAGTTCCCCAGTCCGAGCCTTCAAATCTGTAGGTGGACAACCCATCGTTTTTGACCATGTTAAAGGCGCTTACATTTGGGACGTGGATGGCAACCAATACATCGACTACGTAGGTACTTGGGGACCAGCAATTTGCGGTCATGCCCATCCTGAAGTGATCGCAGCATTGCACGAAGCCTTGGAAAAAGGGACTAGCTTCGGTGCGCCAAGCGTGTTGGAAAATGTACTGGCAGAAATGGTGATTGATGCCGTTAAAAGCATTGAAATGGTAAGATTTGTTAACTCGGGTACAGAAGCTTGTATGTCAGTGCTGCGGCTGATGCGAGCTTTCACTCTTCGAGACAAAATCATCAAGTTTGAGGGCTGTTATCACGGTCACGCTGATATGTTTCTCGTGAAGGCAGGTTCAGGTGTCGCCACACTTGGCCTACCCGACTCCCCAGGCGTTCCTAAATCAGTGACCACTAACACCCTGACTGCGCCTTTCAATGACTTAGAAGCAGTCAAAGTCTTATTTGAAGAAAACCGCGACGAGATTGCTGGTGTCATCCTTGAGCCAGTTGTTGGCAATGCTGGGTTTATTCCTCCCGATGCTGGGTTCCTAGAAGGGTTACAGGAACTGACTCACGAACACGGAGCGTTATTGGTGTTTGACGAGGTGATGACAGGCTTCCGCATTGCCTACGGTGGCGCTCAGGAGAAGTTTGGCATTACCCCTGATTTAACAACCTTGGGCAAAATTATCGGTGGTGGTTTGCCTGTAGGAGCCTATGGCGGTCGTCGAGATATCATGTCAATGGTTGCTCCCGCAGGTCCAATGTATCAAGCAGGGACACTTTCTGGTAATCCCTTGGCAATGACTGCTGGAATTAAGACTCTGCAATTATTGCACACATCTGGTACTTACGAGTACTTGGACAAGATTACTAAGAGGCTAGCAGATGGCTTAGTGCAAATTGCTCACGAGACTGGTCATGCGGCTTGTGGGGGTCAAATCAGCGGAATGTTTGGTTTGTTCTTCACCTCTGGACCAATCCATAACTACGAGGATGCTAAAAAGTCAGATACAGGTAAGTTTGGCAGATTTCATCGCGGGATGTTGGAACGTGGTATTTACTTAGCACCGTCTCAGTTTGAGGCTGGGTTTACCTCTTTAGCTCATACAGAGGAAGATATTGAGCGGACACTACAAGCTGCACGGGATGTTATGTCTAGCCTGTAAAGAAGGATGAGGGAGCAGGGGGCAGGGGAAGAAAAATTAATTATTCTCTTATCTCCCCTATCTCCCCTATCTCCCCCATATCCCCCATATCCCCTGCTCCCCACTCCCCACTCTTTTATCATTGCTTCACGTGAAGCAAGCCCAACTTTAGCAACTCTTCAAGGGATTTCCCGCAAAAATTACCTGGTGAAAGTGGATTTTGAGCTTAATAATTGAAATGAAGAGTGTAATGCTCCCATTTATTTTTGGCTCAGCGAGTTGACAGTACATGAGCTACTGCTTGAATCCCACATGTCTCTATCCTGAAAATTTGGCTTTTAGTGAAAGGTGTCAGTTCTGTGGCGCAAGACTACTATTGCGCGATCGCTATCGAGTGGTTAAAGCTTTAGGTCAAGGTGGCTTTGGCGCAACCTTTTTATCTAATGATGAAGCTTTACCTGGCGAACCAAGTTGCGTGATCAAGCAACTACGTCCTTCAGGAACCACGCCATACGTTTTACAAATGGCACGGGAGCTTTTTGAGCGCGAAGCTTTAACTTTGGGTAGGATTGGTAATCATCCCCAAGTACCAAGGCTGTTGGACTATTTTGAAGAGCATGAACAATTTTACCTAATTCAGGAGTATATCAGTGGCGCAACCCTGCAACAGGAGGTTAAAAGCGCTGGAGCTTTTAGCGAGGTAGCAGTTAAGCAATTCTTGAGCGAGATTCTACCATTGCTGCAATACATCCATGCTCAAAAGGTCATTCACCGTGATATCAAGCCAGCCAACTTGATTCGCCGCGATCAAGATAGTCGATTGGTTCTGATCGACTTTGGTGCTGTCAAAAATAAAGTAGAACAAGCAGCAAGCTTATCGGAGCAGACAGCACTCACTGCATATGCGATCGGCACTCCTGGCTTTGCGCCGCCTGAACAAATGGCAATGCGCCCAGTATACGCCAGTGATATTTACGCGTTGGGGGTGACGTGCATTTATCTGTTAACGGGCAAATCTCCCAGAGATTTGGAATACCATCCCACAACAGGTGAAATGCTCTGGGAGAAACAGGTACAAATAAGCGATCACTTGACCGAAGTGCTGCGGAAAATGATGGAAGTTTCAGTGCGCAATCGTTACCAGACAACCAAGGAAGTACTGAAAGCGCTGGAAATGGAGCCTTATCTGGAGAGTCTGGCGCAGGGCTTGCTCTTAAAATCATCTACTGGTAGTAAAGAGCCAACGCACAATCGCCAAGAAGAATTTAGTTCTGCTAATAGCTCTAATGTAGGTGTGGCACAGCTAGCAGCAGCAATTCGGGCAAGACGAGCCAAAGCAGTAGAGAGCGCCAATATACAAGCGCTCAAAACACGACAAGGGGCACTGATGACAACAAAGTCAGCAGCTTTGGCAAATAGCAATAATAGCGCCTCCCAAGTTCAAAAATCTCAAGCTCCACGGCAGTTAGATACTCAGGGTTTACTAACAGCTTATCTGAAGGGGAGACGAGATTTTTCTTTACACAATTTGAGTCTACTCAACTTGCAGGGCACCGACTTATCACAGACCAATTTCCACTCATCGAAGTTGCAGAAAACCAACCTTCAAGGAGCTAACCTACATAATAGCGACTTTGGACGCGCTCATCTCAACCGAGCTAACCTCAGGGACGCCAATCTGAGCAAGGCTTACCTCAACTATGCCGATTTAGAAGGGGCAGACCTGCGAGGCGCTGACCTCAGCTATGCTAATCTCAACAATGCCAATCTCCAGAGTGCTAATCTGTGTGGTGCTAATCTTACTGGCGCCAAAATTTCTGAGGATCAGTTAGCTTTGGCTAAAACCAATTGGATGACTGTGCGCCCGAATGGGAAAAGAGGCTTATTGTGATTTTGGATTAGGTTCATTAAAGATTGTCAGCAACTCAGGTCTGAAGACACGCTCGCTTCTAGCTTGCTAGGAGTTTCAGATCCCAAGCCACACTAGCTGACCCGATGCGCGTACTTCGAGTACTACGTTATCGGTAAGTGTTAAAGTACCTACCTTGAGATACGACGCCAGTCTCAAGCCCTAGAACTGGGTGATTAAACAGGTTTATATAGAGTTAACACCAGTGTCATCCAGATAGTACCGACCGATAACTGTCTTCTAGGCGAACATCACCCAGTAATGGAGGGGCTTTATGTCCAGAGTGCAAAGCTATTCATCGGAAAGATGGGTACGGGTATCAATAAAACTGGGAGCAAGACCACGGCGGCTAAAGTCGCCCGTGTCGCTTCCCTCTCAGGTCTAAAGACTCTGAGCTTCCCGCGTACCGGATTATTTCTATGATAATAATTCGCCAACGCCGAGAAACCCAGTAATATCAAATCCGGATGATCACACATAGTTAAAACTGACGCGGGAACGCGGGGGGTTTTATTATGTCTAAATAGACGGATTTGATATAACTCTTACGAAACTGGGTTTGGTGATGGCTGACGAATTTTTAACTCAAATAAGATTACTATAGCCGTAGGAATCCTAAATCATTCATGAAAAATTTTAAGTAGGGTGGGAACTGCCCACCCTACGTGTATTTCAAAAATCAAATAGGAATCCTATATTAGCTAGTGGCAACCTTATGAGGTATTATTCTTCTTCTAATTCCTCGGTTTCTTCTTCCTCATCGTTACTGGTGTTACTTACAGAAGTTGCAGAAACAACAGCTCCCATTTCTAGCTTTTCAAGCACCAGTTGCTTAATTTGTTCAATAGATTCAGGCTTTTCCTCTAGGTACTTGATGGCGTTGTCGCGACCTTGAGAGATATTCTCACCGTTGTAACTGTACCAAGCTCCTTTGCGGACAAGAACACCCGTTTCTTCAGCGAGATCAACAATACAACCCAGGGTAGAAATACCTTTACCAAAAATAATGTCGAACTCCGCTATTCTAAAAGGCGGTGCTACTTTATTTTTGGCAACCTTGACTTTGACGCGGTTACCAAACTCTTCTGTACCTTTTTTCAAGGTTTGAATTCGGCGAATATCCAGGCGCACAGAAGCGTAATACTTTAAAGCGTTACCACCTGTTGTGGTTTCTGGGTTGCCGTAGGTAACACCAATTTTTTGTCGCAATTGGTTAATAAAAATTACTGTACACCCAGATTTGCCAATATTTCCTGTAATTTTCCGTAGGGCCTGACTCATTAACCTTGCCTGAAGACCAACATGGGCATCACCCATATCGCCTTCAATTTCTGCACGGGGAACCAATGCTGCCACTGAGTCAATAACTACAATATCAACCGCAGCAGACCGGACGAGCTGATCAACAATTTCCAAAGCTGTTTCCCCAGTGTCCGGTTGGGAAATCAGCAAATTTGCCGTATCAACGCCTAATGCCCCAGCGTAAGCAGGGTCAAGGGCGTGTTCGGCATCTACATAGGCAGCAATACCGCCATTTTTCTGCACTTCGGCAAGTGCGTGCAGCGCTACCGTCGTTTTACCAGAACTTTCTGGACCATAAATCTCAATCACCCGTCCCTTGGGCAATCCGCCACCCAACGCCAGATCTAGGGTAAGCGCCCCACTAGAAATGGTCTCTACCTTCATTCGGGTCGCGTCGCCCAAGCGCATGATTGTTCCTTTGCCAAAGGTTCGCTCAATCTGGCTGAGTACCATGTTGAGCGCTTTTTGCTTGCCAGCGTTATTATCAGTGGTGATAGCCATTCCTACCTCTACATATATGGATTTAGGGAGTGTTAGTTTGGGATTCTGAATAGAACAGATATACTACTGCTATTTTGACATTTTCCCACCGCAAAACGCTACATAGTTCAACGAGGGATTCCCGGCTTTCGCCACTGGGGATTCCCGCTTCTTGTGTCTTTAGGAGGATGCATCCTTCATCCCTCGTTCATATGGACACATTTAGGCAGTGCCGTAAGTTCCACGGCTGAATTTTTAACTTGTTATAGAGTAGTATAACTACCTTATTCTCTACATGCCCATCGAACAAGATGTGGAAATTTTCCGTGTTATTCAGTGGCTATCGAGATATTTCAGCCCTGCCCTTTGAAGAAAGCGAGTAAAACGCTCACCCTCAGAAGATTAGTCGCCTACAGGTAGAGAACATCCTTCAATCTGAGGAGTGAGAGCGCAAATAGCATCTGTCGTTGTTTCAAAACAATTTGATAACCCAATTGTTTTCAATAATCCTGAACGTTCTAGTAGTTGTTCGACTTGGGGTTGTAAACCTGTGAGAATTAAGCGGCAATTGTGCCGTGCCAAGTCGTGGTAGATATCCTCTAGAGCCACTAACCCAGTCGTATCCATATTTGGCACATACCGCAACCGCAAAATTAAATACTTCACTTCTGGTTGCTCCCGTAAGAAGGTAACAAACCTTTCCGCAGCACCAAAAAATACGGGACCATCTACCCGATAAACAGCAATTTCTTTACCTAAGTCGAGAGGAGTACCAGGGGGAAACACTTCAGTTTCAGGTATTTTGGCAAGGCTCAAATCGCTCATCCGTTTGATGAACAAGGCCCCGGCTGCAATCAAGCCCACTTCGACAGCGAGAACCAGATCAAACAAGATTGTCACTAGCCAGGTGAGAATCATCACAGCAAAGTCTGAGTAGGTAGCACGCATCAATAAGCCTATCGCTTCCCACTCGATCATCCGCACACTCACCACCATCAAAATGCCAGCAAGTGCCGCTAGGGGAATCTGTGCCGTTAGGGGTGCCAAAGTTAAGACAATCATGGCTAAGGCAAGGCCGTGAATGACCCCTGACAGTCGGGTTTTTCCGCCAGAACGGACATTGACCGCAGTACGAGCGATCGCACCTGTTGCTGGGATGCCACCAAAAAATGGGACAATGATATTTGCCAACCCTTGACCAATCAATTCGCGATCGCTATTGTGTTTATCGCTCACGGTCATACCATCAGCCACCACCGCCGACAGCAACGATTCAATACTTCCCAGTGCCGCTAAAGCCAAAGCCGGATTAATGAGTTCTCGAATCAGGCTAAAATCATTCCAGTGGGGAATACCTTGGAGTATTGGTAAAGATTGAGGAATAGCTCCAATTTTTGGTACATCCAGGTGAAAATAAGAGGCGATCGCCGTCGCCAACACCAGCCCCATCAAAGAACCCGGTATTGTGGTATTGATCTTGGGCCACAAAACATTAGTTGCGATCGCCAGCATTGCCAGCACAACCGCTGCCCAGTTTACAGCTTCTACATGAGTAACAGTTTGCCAAAGTCCTGGCAGAAAATGTTCGCTATGCGGTAGTTGTAAGCCAAAGAAATTATTTAATTGACCACAAAAAATAATGACGGCAATACCATTCGTAAAACCTGCCGTCACCGGATAGGGAATAAACTTCACGAGTTGTCCGAGTTTGGCAACCCCCAAGGCAATCTGGATCATGCCAGCCATCACCCCAGCAAGCCAAACTTTCTCAATGCCGTACTTGGCGACAATTCCCACCAAAACGACAGCCATTGCACCCGTAGGCCCTGTAATCTGTACCGGCGAACCCCCAAAGATTGCCGCTACAACTCCCGCCACAATAGCGGTGTAAAGTCCCGCCTTTGGTTCCACTCCACTTGCTACCGCAAAGGCCAAAGCCAAAGGCAATGCTACTACTGCTGCTGTCAGTCCTCCTGTCAAATCGCCGCGCAGTCCACTAAACAAGCGACTGAGACGGAAAAACTGTGGTTTTTCAAGGGGATCAGATACTGCCATTCGTCATTTTCAACTCCAAGCATAGGTGTTATTCCATCCTTTCCAATGCCGCACGCACCTCAACAAGATGGTTGTTAAACACCAAAGAGTGCTGCATCCAGCACCTTGAATATAGCAGGGCAACTACATTTTTTACCCCATAGTTTATTTACGTCGTGCAGTACTAGTAGTCTGTGTCATTAATTCTGATGGGTTGAAGAGTTTTGGTCTTTGACTCTAAGAGATCTCTTTGCCCAACTACGAACCCCGCAAAATTAATGACATGGACTACTAGTCCATGTCAAGGTTAAATTGATGGGCAGTGCTAGCCGGAAAGCTTGCGTGGTGAGCGAGACGCTCACACTACCAACCCGTCAAAATGAATTTGGCTCCCCTACCCCCCTGCTCCCCTGCTCCCCTTATCTACTCATGCTCAGAGCTTAGCTTAATTTAAGTGTGCATTCTAAAATAAATTTTTGATTAATCTGGGAATAAGGTTGAATTTGCAGAACACGGTGAAAAGCTTTAATAGCTTCAACATAATTTCCCATAGCAGCATGACACAGGCCCATACCATGAAGTGCACCAAAATGTACGGGATTCAGTTGGATGGCCATCTGACAATCCAAGAGCGATTTTTGATGCTCACCAAGATTGTAGTAAAGAAAAGCACGGCGATTCCAGGCTTCAACAAAATCTGGCTGCTTGTTAACAAGTTCAGTTAGTAGCGCTTCAGCCTCAGTAATTTTCCCTGCATCCAATAACTTTTGACTGTGTTCAATTGTTTCTAGGCCATGAATGCCTTTTTGCTGAAACCAGATGCGCCAGATTTTTCTAGTTGCCTGTTCACGAACCGTTTCGTCGGGATTTTTCAAGTCTTCAAGTAAGGAATTGATAAATAAAGAATCCATAAATTTCCGGTTGGTTATTGTATATTTAGTGCGAAGTTCACCCGAAATTCTCGAACAAATTATTTTAAAAGTTCTAACGGTAAAATGTAAATTAAACAATTTATGTGTTGTTTATTGTAGCGTGCAATACGATTAATGCCATACTTCAGATTTAGAGTCATTGGTGGCTGGTCATTAGTATCCCACAATGAACCCAAATAGCAACCCATTGGTAGTTGCTGATAAATTGCTAATGACTGAAAATTGATAAAAATTAACAAAAAAGCAACGACTATGCCAAAGCAAAACAGCGTTTTCAGGCATATTGTTCTCACTTCCCATCCTAGTCGCTTTGGTCCTAAACCAATCCCGATTCTCTGGGGAGATGGTGATCCCATGCAACGAGGTCCAGTTATTGCCACGTTGACGAAACAAGCACACCGTAACGTTATTGGTACCCACTCTGGCAGTTATGCGATTTACCGGGCATTAGCAATAGCTAGTGGCACACTTCAATCAGATCATAGAGCGGATCTCACTGACACCTCTCCTGTAGAGCATATTGGACCACACAAGATCTGGGCTGATCCAGATAAAATTGTTTCCCTTGATCCTTTTGGGGCGATTGTTGGTGAGGTGTTTAAATCCTATTACGAACAGGGATATGACATCCGTCCTACAATTGCCATCACCAAGGCTCATATCAATATGCCAGAACTGCAAGAGACGGTTGCAAAAGGACGTTTGCGGATTGATGGCAAGATTATGAAACCTGGTGGCGATTTGGTTGTTACTAAAGCCGCAATTGAGCCAGTATGGTATTTACCGGGAATTGCTAGGCGGTTCCAAATCACAGAAGGTGAGTTGCGCCGCGCTTTATTTGAACAAACTGGGGGAATGTTCCCAGAACTCGTAACGCGACCAGATTTGGATGTCTTTTTGCCACCAATTGGGAGTATTACGGTGTATATCATCGGAGATATACTCAGCCTAGCTGATCCCAATAAACCCTTAGCTGTTCGGGTACATGATGAATGTAACGGTTCTGATGTGTTTGGTTCGGATATTTGCACCTGTCGCCCTTATTTAGTGCATGGAATTGAGGTATGCGTGCAAACAGCGCAGGAAGGTGGTGCTGGTGTGATTGTTTACTACCGCAAGGAGGGACGTGCTTTAGGAGAGGTGACGAAATTCTTAGTTTACAATGCCCGGAAACGCCAAGAAGGAGGCGATCGCGCTGATGCTTACTTTGAGCGCACTGAATGCGTAGCGGGTGTGCAAGATATGCGGTTCCAAGAATTGATGCCGGATGTGTTGCACTGGTTGGGTATTTCCCGCATCGACCATCTGGTGTCGATGAGTAATATGAAGTATGATGCCATTACTAAATCGGGAATTGAGATTGTGAAACGGATCCCGATTCCAGAAGAGTTGATTCCCCCAGATGCGTGGGTGGAAATTGAAGCTAAAAAATCTGCAGGCTATTATACCACAGGAGAAGTGTTGGATGGAGATAGTTTGGCTGATGTGAAGGGACGTTCTTTGGAATAGGGAGTGGGGAGTAGGGAGTGGGGAGTGGGGGAGATCAGGGAGGTGGGGGAGATGAGGAAGCAGGCGAATAATTATTATTCCCCCTTATCACGCTTTGGGGGCCCCGAGTTCCCCACTCCCCACTCCCCACTCCCCTTGATTTAAACTCATAAAGGAACGAGAAGTATGGAGATAGTGGCTTATTTGCGCTACTCAAAACCTGAGCAAACTTAAGGATTGAAGCGCTTAAGGACAGGGGAACCAATAGCGCGGCGTTTTTGACCGATATGAGGGGTCACGAAGACCTGCACAGTATCACGCCTATAAGAGGCTTTTGTTTGCCGTAGCTTGCTGTGCAACAGACTGTTAGTCCGTGCCTGTTTGATACCCTTACGGGTGACGCTCGAAGACTCGCTACCGCTACGCTAACGCCAGTCGCTCCACTTGGGGAGACCCCAGGGTAAGCGCATCTAATTTTGTAGCACTTGATACAGACAAAAAGCTTGAGACTCTATCTGAATATCAATTTTTCATTCAAAATCGGACGAATTGTCGTAAATGATTGAAAAAACATGGGTCA
>Ga0116229_10012206_pt1 | contig 12439 bp, 9 predicted proteins | sample S1TSphgellanicum_3_FD_87313 | JGI IMG/M metagenome (GOLD analysis project Ga0116229, IMG submission 87313) | Host-associated microbial communities from peat moss isolated from Minnesota, USA - S1T2_Fc - Sphagnum magellanicum MG | ecosystem: Host-associated > Plants > Peat moss > Unclassified...
ACTTGGACCCCCGCCCCCCCCCCCCCCCCCCCAACCCACATGTTTTTTTTTTATTTACTTTTTTTTTTTTTTTCCATTTTTTTTTGGTAAAATATTGAAAAAAATTGTAAATATCCAAAAAAAATTATTAAAAAAATAAATTTTAAAAAAGAAATATTTGTTTGGGGGGGGGCAAGGGGGGCGGGGGTCCAAGTATTTAACCAAGAATTTCACCAAATTATTTTTAAAAAAATTTTAAACAAATAAAATGTAAAATATGTTTTTACATCATGAAAAAAAATGTTACGATTTTTCCTCAAAGTTATGTAATCAATCATTTGTATTAGTGTATGATTCATCTTGTTAAACAAATATGGTTTTGATAATTAAATGGTTATATTGACTACTTAATTAATGTTTCTTTTTGTGACCAATTTTTGCCAAGTTAAGAGGGCAACAACATTAAGAAAGGATTTTTTTGAATTTTTGGGTCAAATTTGAAATATATATTGTCAAAATTTTACAATAAAATATAGTAAGTAACCATAATGTTGAAGGATTTAAACAAGTTTTCAACTACACTACTTGTCTATAACCAAATGTGGCAATCTTTTTATGAATGATTACCATTTTAACAACATTGCAAAAATAAATAAATAATTTATACCTAATCATATTGGGGAAAATAAAAACTTGTAATTCTATAAAAATTGAACATATTTTATGTAATGAAAATAAAATTGTAAAAAGTTTAATGAATGCATTTTTTAATTGACATCGAATTTACAAAAAAATAGGTCAATTTAAACAAAAAGATATTTGTAGATTTATTCCTGAAATACAATTTCAAGTTAATATTTTACCCTTTAAATTTATTTTTTATAAATTATAATAATCTTTTTAAATACATTATTGAATAAGCTTCAAGATCATGTTTTCATTTGTGGCATTTGAATAAATTTTGAAAAAAAAACGTATGTTCAAGTTTTAATTTCCTAAACAATTTCATGCCAAACACAATAAAGTTAAACTTTTTCTGCTCTGTTAATAAAATTTTGAAATGGTTTGGTGGTTAAGACTTAGGTAAACTTCCATGAGGTCTTGGGTTCAATCCTTGATGGACGTGTGCATTAACATATTTCGTACAAATGTAGTTTACAAATGTGTAACATGTACATCATGGTGAAGGCATCAAAACCTTTTTGTTGATAAAATCGGGGGATTATATATATATATTCCATGGCATGCCATGAAAAAAATGCAATTCATGATTCCATGATCTCAAAGAAAAGTAAAGAAATAAAAAACTATTTTTTTTTGTATGATGATGTGGCGCATTGTTCCACATCATATTAACTTGAAACCTCATATATCCATGTTGTCATTTTAAAATTAGAATTTATCTAGTGCAACATGTGACTATCCAAAACGACTAAAAAAAATTTCATTAAAATCCTAATTAATTTGGATAGTGGAAAAAGACAAGATTTCTTCTTGTGATTACACACTACACAATGCTTTAAGAATGTTAGAAACATCATGAAAATAAATTTGACTTCCATTGTTCACAAATAATCTATGCAACTATCTTTTAAGCTTTTAAAAATAGTTTGTACAAATTCTACAAAAAAAATGATTGTAACAATATCTACATACTTGGGGGTGATTGTAACAATGGTTGATTGTAACTTGGCAATGAAATTGTTTGGAACAAAAATCTTTGATTTTGTTAATGGAAATGAATATTAAAAAATATGTATGTTGTCACAAATTTCACTCACTTCAATTACACATTAAATTGTAGTTTTTAATCACACTGTCTACTATAGTTTAAGGCAATTATCTACACAAAACTATAAAATCACATTTGAATTCTTTTAGATATTACATTTGATGTATTAACAAAATAATGAAAGTGTTCCATGCAATAAAAACAAGATGAAGAGAAAAAAGGTTAAACGTTTAAATTCAATGTAAAAAAAATAGTCCAAGAAATTATGCTAATTAAGCTGGAAACATGGAAAGATTTTTGCATTAATTTAACTGAAGAAAGATGAATATTCTATTACTTTTTATTATATATCCCTACAACCAAAATTTCCAAATTGTTGTGACTAAATGGAAGAAGATTATTTTAGGATATGCCATGAAAATAGGTTGTTCTCACCATACAAAATAAAAAATCAACAACATGGAAAGGCAAGTGGGGAGCTTCAAAATTTATGACTACATGGTTAGCATTAACCACAACAAGGAGTATTAGTCCATAAGGCCAAAAGATTTATTAGCTTCCTCTTGTTAGAGAACTTATGGATGATCTAAACAATGTATACAAACTAACAAGCATCACATTAAAAGACATAATTGATATTAAAGATGGTGATGAAACAATTAAATCCTTGAAACCTAATAACATTCATGCCATCACTTAAATGTTTGTTATAGTCCTTCAAGTTTTAGGGAGATATTTGTGACAATCCCAATTCCAAAACAAGATACCATTATACCTTCCCCCCAACCTAATTCGATGACTTTAGTTTCTATTAACAAAACAAATTGTTAATAACTTGTCACCTCGGCTAATCTTTTTGTGTTAATATTTTTGTTATTATAAGAATATTAGGATCACATGTGTAAAAAAAAAAATCTTGAATTCACAAGGTAAAGTAAATGTGAAAGAGAAAGAAAGTTGGATGTTGGTTGAGTCCATTGATTGTTGATATATTACAATAAGTGTGGTTATACCAAAAAAAAGGTTAAACACACAAGACGACCTATTGCAAAAGTAACTGGATTATTTCAAATTAAAAGACCTGACAATCAACACAATATGAATTTTGTTGATGTCATCATAAGCCACACATGTTATGAGTTGGTGTTCATTAGTATAAACAATTTTAACAATAACCGAGTGCTTATACATCCTTAGATCAACCATTAAAATAATCAAATATTCGATGTTGAATCCAAACATAAGGATGATGTGTTTGATGACATTAAACATAAAAGAATTACAAGTGCTTGTAATTTAAAGTTAAACTTTTATTTTGGTTAGAATATTGCATTCAAATTTAGTTGGACTTTTGTCCTTGAACTAAACATTCAATGACTATGCATGTTACAAGCAATTGACAAAATTGTGAAGGTGAGCCCATCAACTCAATTCCATTACCAACAAGGTACATATTGTAGGTAATTCCTTGGAAAAAAATTACATATAAATGACTTTTGAATGTTTTGACTATGTTTTATAATTTATATAAAAGTTTTAAATGTTGAAGATTGATAATACAAAGGATCACTTCAAATTTATTAATATATCATGAACAATTAAAAAAAAATTGAAAGTTCATGTGAATGTAGAACTATTACCAATTGGTTCATTAATTGTGACATAAAGACAAGAAGTTGATGCAAATGGAAGACCAAAAGGGGGTAAACCAAAATCAAACCTTCCCTTCATCTAGAACCATGGCTTATTTGACCTCTTATTTAACACCTATTTTCTTCAATATCCCAACCACTCCATGTCCCACCATCATTAAATATTGAACATCAATAATACAAGGAACCATTTCAAAGTTGTTGACATATCATGAACAATGAATTTTTTTTAAAAGTCCATCTAATGGATAACCATTACCAACTAGCTCATTGATCGTGACATTAAGATTCAAAAAATGCATTGCTTTGAATGCAAAACCAAAAGGGGGTGAACCAAAATCAAACCTTCCTTTAATTAAATTTTAACTTTTAAAACCCCTATTTTCGTCAACTTTCATAGTTGCAATGGTAGATTTCTAATATCTTTTAATGATTCGTGATAGGATTCTACACCAAGTTGTGGATCACATTACAATAGACCAAAATGTGGTGTTGTTGGTTGTTGTGATGGTAGATGCATACCATAGTGTGATGCTCATGCAAACTTGGCTCTTGTGCATGTGCTTGAGTGTTGAACAACACTCCAACAAGGTTGTCTCTTTGCATTGACCAAAATCATCATCAAAACCCTCTTCTCCATTGTTTTACATTTCATTAGATTGTGCATAGCCAAATTCACTATCATGAGTATGTGAAGGGCCTTGAGATGGTGGGACAAAAAAAGATATTGAGAAGAATGGATCAACCATTAATAAGAACTCTTGAAGTGATCATAATGACCTTTTTTCCTATATTTTTTTTCCTTGTACAATGCAGGTGAAAGTTGGAAACTTAAATACTATTTGTACATACATTGACATGGAGTTGTAATAGAAAATGAAATTAACAAAGTGAATGTGTTATGATTGGAAGGAAAAATACATGAAAAATGTGCAATTTTATGGAAGGTGAGGTGAACAAAAACATATATGAACTACAAGATTATGCATGTAATGCTAGATTTTGGGTGAGTGAAATGGAAATGTATAGATGCCCAAAGATTGCTTCAAAATAATGTGGTTTTATGTGCATACGAAAATGCATAAGCAGGACCACGAAGAAAGAAAATACAAGGTTGTAATGAAACCAATAATTACTTACAAGAAATTTGGTGAGCAACTTTGGTGATAATGAGTTGATAATGAGAAAAGTAAGGGATGGTGATTTTGCCACCCTATTTTAGTTGGGAACATCGTAGTTAGAAGGCTAGAAGGCTACAATCAAGTAATTAAATGTTTCCATTAATAATGAACATTGGTTCCTTCATCTTTTATGAACACATTTGATATTTAAATTAATTTGGCATATTATGTAAAAGCTTTCAAGGTTGTAAGTGCCTCCACTAATAATCTATCATTGACACATTTGATAATTGAATTAATTAGGCACATTGTTAAAAAAACATCCAAGGTTGTAGTTGTAACTAAAGGCTTGCATTAATCATGACCATTGGTTGCCTCATCATTGACACATTTCATATTTAACTTAATTGGGCACATTGTGCTTCTAAGGTTGTAATTTTAATTAGGGGCCTCTATCAATAATGATCAATGGTTGTTTCAACTTTTTTCAACACATATAATAATTAGATTAGTAGGCCATAAAGTCTTTAAAAGCCCTCACATTATTATAGTGATACCCATCCAAGTATGGAAAATCCATTTTTGAATAATTGGAAAATAAAGATTTTAAAAACCTAAAACCACCATGTAATCAATGATTCATTCTTGTTGATAATATTAACGATCCATATGTTTTGCACTTATTACTAACATCTATATTTCCTAAATGTGTTCACATAGTTTAAATTACATAAAGTATGTCAAAATATCTTTGACCCTACCATTCAATGCCAAATTTAACTCAGTATTAAGTTCATTTACCCTTAGCTTGATTATTGTTGGCTTTGAAAGCTAAATTATGATAGCTCGCTTTCAACTAATAGCATTTGATGAACTTATTGAAAATCTTATTTTGATTCCAAATCAATTATGCACAGAAGCCTTTGGATGTGGAATTTTCCTTTTGTACTTAAACAAGTTATGGAGATGCAAACACATATGAACATTTCAAAAATAAAGTCACATGCAACTTAAATTGCCCAAGTAAGTCCTTAATGTTTTTTTCATAGTTCTTTATCATATAACATTTATATTGTGCTTCTAATTGTATAACAATTTTAGGATGCATGTTAATAATCTTCTTTGAATGGAGCCTTGATCCATGATATTTAAGAATGTACATTTGATCAACAAGAATATTTAAAGGAATACCATTACATGTAGTGCCCTTATCAATGTCTAGTTCAAATGTTGGGATTGTGTTTTCTTACATAGAACAAATTTACTCAACACTTAAGAATCATTAACCCAACCAAGTAAGCCCACATGTATCCATTAGTAAATTTCTTATTAAATGATTTATTATTACATATTTAACTACAATGTCCTATATTCACTTCTTTGAAAGTAGTGATATTCAAATGCAAAGTCAATGGATTTTGTGATAGAAATATGACTCCCATGTATAAAAATTTGCTACGTTTCATATTAATATTTGAATTAAAAATTGAATCAAAATGTTCATATATACAAAGTCTAGGGTCCATTTAGACCTTTATATTTTAAAAAATTAATGTTCAAACTTGTACATTTACATAAATTTAAAATTATTTTTTTCCCATAAATTTTTCATCATTGGACAAGTTTTTTATTACAAATTCTTATGATGCCACAATAAAAACCTCAAAAAAAAAATCCTTAAATTATGTATCCATTTTATTTCTTGATGTATGAAAAATATAAATATTAGTTAGAATTTTTTTATTAAAAAATTTGGGTATATTATTATTTTTATTATTACCATGATTTAGCATTCATTTTAAAACTTGTTTTCTTACAATTTTATATCTAAGTATTTAGAAATGATTTTTTTAATTATTTAAAAAATTTAAAAAATTAAAAATGGCGATCTCATATTAATAACATCAATGAATTATTATTATTATTATTATCATCAATTTTGTGGTGTTGTTCAAATAATGATCATTGATAGAAATAGAAAATAGAAAATTATGTTTTGGCTATAAACAATATATGGAAATATTAGGTTGTTAAAATCCTTCTATATTTTGGCTACAAGTCTTTAAAAAAATTATAAAATTTTAACTTATATATATATATAAGTTTAAAGTAAGTTTGATGTTGGAACTGTTTATGGTTTAACATGGAAATTATTAATTATTGATTATTACATAATTTATATTAATTACACATATATTTTTGAATAAATAGTACATTTTACCCAATAACTAATATATAACACCTTATATTTTTACTCACATATTGTTTTTTTATTTTAAAGGAATGATCCCCCTTGAAAATTTTCTTTGAAATTTCATTATTTTAAAAAATTTCCGCAAAAACAACCACCAACTTGTGGAAATTTGCCACCAAAAATAAAACAAAAATATTGTTGACTAAAGGGGGGGGGAAGGTAATCCAATTATTTAATTCCAAAATATCACTAAATTTCTTTTATTTCTACAAAGGCAAAATGTATGACTACATTATTATAAATATATATATATATATATATAATATGTTATGATTTTTTTTCAAAGTTGTGTAATCAATGATTTTTATTAGTTTATAACTAATGTTGTTAAAGAAATATGATATTGAGAAAAAATGGTTATATTGATTATTTAATTATTTTTTCTTCCAGTGACCAATTTTTGCCAATTTAAAAGGGGGGGATATTAAAAATGGTTTTTTTTCAAAAGAAATCATATTTTATCATATTTAAAATTGAAATTTTTTCAAAGTAATATTGAAGGATTTAAAAAAAAATTGCAACTCCATAACTCTTCTATAGGCAGATGCGGGTAAAATTATTTATGAGTGATAACAATTCAAATAACATTGCAATTTTATTTTATTTTTTGTTGTACAAAATCATATTGAAGAAAAAAAAACTTACAATTCTTCAAAAATTAAACGTATATTTTACACAATAAAAATATCTTTGTTAAAGACTTAATGAAAGCATTTTTGAATTTGCATTGAATTCAATCCCATTTATGAATATTGTAGATGAATTTACACAAAAAATATTTGTAGATTTCTTTTTATTCATAACATGTTATTTGAAGTTTTTTTTTGAACCCTTCATATTGCATAATTATAAATTACAATTATTTTCATGAATAGATTATTGAATAAATTTCAAGATCATGTTTTCATTTGTAGCATTTGAATCAATTTTGAAAAAAAAAATGTATGTTAAATTTTGAGTTTTAAAAATAGTTTCATGTCAAAGATAATAAATTTAATTTAAATTTTTTTATCAAAGACTTGAAGTGGTTTGATGGTGAAGACTTTGGTGCATTTCCATGAAATATTAAAATCTGGACCATCTACTTGTTGGGTTTCTTTTCAAAATATGAATGTTGGGTAATTGATTTAATCATGCCTCTATATCATTTTATTTCTTTGGGTTGTCATGCTTGGTTTTTTGTATCACGAAGTTTCATATCACTATGAAATGTAAAAAAATTTCATATGACTAATTTTTCAAATGAAATTTGTTTAATAAACATACAAATAATTAGCTTCAATTCCTTTAAATATTATGAAAATGAGATTTTTAAAATTTTGATTTGAAAGATTTTGCAAGAATTGATAAAAATAAAACACGTCAATTTGGAAATAAAATATGATTTTAATATGATTTTTTTGAGATATAATTTTTAAATTTTAATTTGATGTTTAAAAAAAAACTTCAATAAGGCTTTGATGAAAGTTTAATAACAAAAATCATTAGAAATTAATTTTTAATTAATTAATTCGTTTGTATTGTTGTTGCATTTAATGTTATAAAAAATATATTATTGCCCTAAGATAGTAAACATGCATGTATGATTTAGGTTTTACCACTTGCATGTATGGGGCAAACACAATTAGTTTCTCCAAACTAAAGCAAACATGGGGATTGAAATAGAATATGATTTAGAGCATGAGAAGGAACAAGAATTGGAGTGTTATGAACGTGATTGCAAAAGGGGGTGTAGTTGTTAAGATCGAGAATTTGATAATAGATTGTGCAAAGTTGAGTGCTTGTCCAAAGAATGAGAATGAGAGTGGGAAAACTAGGAAAGAGAGAAGGAGTGGCAACAATTACATGATAAAGAAAGGAAGAAAGAGTGGGAAAAACACAAATGAAGGGAAATCAAAGACCATGAAGATGAGAGTGACTAGGATGACTGGCATAAGCAATGGTGGGAACATCCAAGATGAAAGATGCAAGTGATGCCAACATGAACATGAAGAGGATGCAACATACCATGCAATAGAAGAAGTTGTATTTACAAAATTTGCAAAACATCATAAGCCTACCCCTAACCATCCCTTGGTTGCCAATGACACCAATAATGTGGTCATTGAAATGGAGGCTGCCATTATTCAAGTAGTGAAGCCCAACAACAATGCCCTTGCTTGTATTTTTGAGCCCATGTTTATGTTTGAAAGTGATTATGATGAAGATTTGTTTTAATCAATATTAAATATAGCAAAATCAACACATATTTTTCATTAATCCATTGTCATTACTAGTGGAAAGCAACACATAACCCAAGTATATGTAAATATTTTGCAACAAATACTAGTTCCCAACATGTATAGGTATTTCGAATCAAGATGTGTGTGGTTAATCCCAACATTATTAATGATCATTTCTTTTGTTTAAAACAATTATTTGTTGTGATTTATTTGGAGGTTAAAATGGAGAACATTGTATGACATAATAAGGTTTTCACATAATACCAATAGTTATTCATGTTGAATACATGTTGTTATTGATATCTTCAATATGTATATTCATACCTTTATCTAAAAATTGTAAATTTGGTTACATTCATATCATAGCATTATGCAATGGCAACAATTTGTTTAATACCTATACCATTATAGAATTCAATTTGAAACAAGATTTTTTTATACCATTACCTAATACCATATTGGTATAGGATAAACCATATATTTGCAGAACACTAATTATATTCAATTATGGCTTTCAATTTTGTAGATTTCATTCTTTTACCATTGCATCGCAAGCATGTGTGTATCATTTTATGTTGAGATTGGTAGGATGAATGATTCTAGCTTACTGATTTGTCTTCAAATACTTATTAAAATATCCCCCATAGTAAGTCCAAATTATCATTAAATCAAGCCAAATCACTTGGGTTCACTAAAAGTGCAAATTTTTGTAAGACCTTGGAAAATCGTAATAGATATTATAAAACTTTTATTATGTGCATAAAACATCCATGGCATGCCACAATTAAATGCATTATTCTCTTGCCACACAAATAGTATTGAGACTATTACCTCACATATGTTGCTAAAAACCATTTATTAATCAACTTTGTGGCAACTTCCTAGTGATCCAAACTTTGATGCACTATTGAAAAGTTGTCGTAAATGTCATCTACATGACCTAGCCACAATCATGGTGAAAATTGCATGGGAAAAAATGAAATATGAATATGAGTATGGGATTGAATCATCATAAAAGAAATTATATTTTTCAGTAAAACAAAAGCTACAAATGAAAGTTCAAAATATAATTTGGAATCTAAGCAATATGCATGTAAAAGTACTGTTAAGATGGATGCAACTTTTATGACTAGGTTATATTCTTCCTTTCAAGATTGAAATATGAGACATTATTGTTATCACACATGACAAGTGTGCAATGATCAATCACCTACTAGTTTAACAACTTCATCTATTCATCAAATCTTAGAATAGACACAAAACAAGGTTTGATTTTACAACATTCAAGTTACAAATTTGATGAATTTTTTACCTTTAATTTTTTTTGAACCTAAATTATCAATAGGTTCCACTACAATAGATTGCGTCCTATTCCACTATGACAATTCCACTGAAATCCATTTGAGTGGAGTACATCCAAACCCACCCAAATGTCCCCAATGGAAATCACTACCAAACACTAGTCATTATGTCCAATGGTTTCCTAGTGGACCACTCCAAAAATGCCACTAGCATGAATTTAACTGTAATTTTTATTTAATTTTTTCTTCCCACTATTTTTTGCTAATGGAATGGGTCACACATTTTTTTGACCAAGTGTTTAGAATGTAATTATAGTGGAATGGGCCTCCATTCCCCATGTCATTTTATTTCACGTGCAAAATGTTTGTAAAGAGTTGAAAGGTTTTGCAATTAATTTCATGTCATTTTTAAATACCATGTGCAATCTCAAAATTACAATTGTGGCATTGAGGCATTGTGCACAATGGAAGCTGAAAAAACATTGTACATGTTATTATGAAAATGATGTTTGATGTACATGTTAAAAAAATATTTCTTAAAACATTGTGCTTCGATCCACTTAGCCCAAACTACTTAACACCTATAAGCCTACATTGGTGTCACCCATCAAAGAGTTCTACATAGGCACTATATGGGTAAAAGGTTATGTTGTACAATTTTGAGACTTGGCAAAGAACTTAATCAAGCTTTGCAAAAACTCCTCCATCATTTTCTAATGCCTCAATGTCAACAATGGCATCCATTTGCTCCACTTTTGTTGCCAACATTTCCTCCCCTTCTTCAATGTCCCTTGCATTATCTCTTATTACACTAGTTGCTTGCATGTCCATGAACACCCCATCTATGTATGTCCCAATCATCATGTCCACAACTTCAACTTGCACCCATCCACATGTTTCTTTTTGCACTACTTGCCAATCTCCACCACCCACCTTGTATGGGACAAAAAACACCTGCGACAAGGCAATGTGCACGAGTCAATACAACTATTGGGAGACCAAGGTACATGTGTAAGCTATCTGTTACTCCTAGAAAGTGAAAGTGATGTAATTAATCACTACAATAGTTATGACATTCCACTTACAATCTACTCACATCCAATTGCAAGGTGCCAACTCCACTATAATGGAAGACACATGGAACACAAGTTTAATATTAGTGTAATTTGTGCTAATGAAATAAGTCATGTCACCCCGTATTGAGTTGCAAATGGTATGCGGAGAGTGGATTTTGTCACAAACACATGTATCAAGTACAACATGGACTTGCATAACCCTTAAAATTGTCATTTGAAACAATGTAAACTTCCATATGCACATTGGGTTGATTAATGCATATGGTATTTTGTTGCTCATTCAGTTGGATTCTATGGAAATTAGGAGCTCACTTGAGAGACTATTGATGGAAACATGTAAGGCTCAACATGTGAATGCACTCTTTGACCATGGTTCACCATCCAAAATCCATATTCATCTTGTTTCATGGTTGCATTACCACATGTGTTTACAAGAATCCATGAACACCTCATGACTACAAGGCATAATCCTCCATATGACACCACAATTATCTTTTTCAACACCCCTACATAATGCATGCATGTTGGCCACTATAATGTTTTGACCTCAAGCAGAACACCAACTGCTTTGGTTAAATATGTATGCCACTCCATTATCATAGGTTGCATGTGCCATGCACCCTTCATTTTCATCAAGTTGATAATGATTTCCATATGCCCACATGCTTTTGTATGTATAGGCAATATAGTTTGGAGGGTAGGAAAAACATAGCACATTAGGGTCAATTTCCACACCATTAATAGTTTGCATCCTCACAACATTTAGTAGCCAATTTGCAAAAGGTGGGATATCTATTGCCAAGTGATTTAGCCATTGTATATTCCCTCGAACTCAACACCCACCCATTGCCCTTGCATGAAACTTTATACAATCTTGTTGTAGCCTAAACATGGTTCTTGCCACTCTTTGTGCCCATGTTCCAACTTCATTTGTTGCAATGATTTCAATAACATTCAACCTATAGAACATCCCACAATCCCCCCCCCCCCCCCCCCCCCCCCCCCACCCCCCTCACCCTGCCCCTTCCGAGCGGCTGAGGAGCGCATTCGCTCTCGACTCGCTAATCGAGTAGGGATGTGTCTGCATAGTGCTGATGCTAGG
>Ga0116229_10012208_pt1 | contig 12439 bp, 15 predicted proteins | sample S1TSphgellanicum_3_FD_87313 | JGI IMG/M metagenome (GOLD analysis project Ga0116229, IMG submission 87313) | Host-associated microbial communities from peat moss isolated from Minnesota, USA - S1T2_Fc - Sphagnum magellanicum MG | ecosystem: Host-associated > Plants > Peat moss > Unclassified...
ATCCTTTTGAATTTATTTTTTTAATGTTGAAAAGACCATTTTGTTGTGCCCGATTATAAAGCCCAAACTTCCTCAAGACCTTAAAATCATTTACATTACTATGAGGTTTATATATATATATATATATAACAATTGCTTGACAAATAATATAAAGCCCCCTACATTTATGATAGAACTAATCTTCATTGAATGGTCAATAAGCTTCACAATATAAAAGTGTGTTTTGTTAATTGCTCCTTGTACATTAAGCATATTGTGAAGCTTTGAAACCATGCATGACAACTTCCATCTTATCATTAATTAGCCAAGAAATTATCTTTCTAAACATGACATTGATCGCAACAACAACCTCTTGAATTACCAAATACACAATTGATTCACCAACAAAGAAAAAGTCGTTACACATTAATAGAATATAACCTTGAGCAAGCTTATACAAAGCACAAGCAACACAAACTTCGACAAGAATAACAAGTGTATATTTAATGTCTTATTTGTTAATGTGAATTCTTATCTAATTGGAAATGTTAAACATAGTTTGTTTCCTCATTTGAAAGTTATTAATCTCATGTTTACCTTCATATTCTGTGATTAAAAAATTGAAAACCAAGTAACTAAGTTTTTTACTCAATAACCAAGATTTTTACCAATCACTTCAAAGTTACAAGCAACATGATGATGATGGAAACAAACTACAAAATAAAAAAATTGCATGTCGATTGAAGTGAAAATGTTTAACTCAAGATCTATTGCAACAAAAAATGCAATGTTAAAAACAAAATAGATTGATTGCAACACATTAATTAAGAACACTAAAAAACCAACAAAAACAATAATATTTTTAATTTTATCGTTTAAACAATAACCTTTGAAAAAATGAATAACAATCACATTTAAGCTACACAAGACAACACTCACAAACTTCACAAAAATCAAAATTCAAAACACAAGACAATAGCCATATAACTTTACAAAATTCAAAATTCTTTATTCAAGCTTGAAGAATGTGGAGAAATACAATTGCACAATAAGAAAATAAAACTCTTCAAAGACAATAAAACTTTGTAAAGGCGATCTTTGAAGGGTGAAAAACATGGAAAAATAGTTTTTCACAAAGACAATTTTTTCACAAAAACATTTTTAGGAGCTTAAAAAACACAAAGAAACATAACTATATAAAAAGCTTCATAGAAACAACTTCACAAAGATGATCTTTGAGGACTAAATAACGTAAAAAAACATAGTTACAAAAATAATTCTACAAAGGCTACATAAAAAACTACACAAAAAATTGCATTCATAATGGAAAGTTAGATGGAGAGTTACACATAGAGAACGAAAAACAAAGAGAAGAGAATAATGATCTTGGAGCAATGAGTTGATGTTGAAAAATGATGCAAAGAGTGACATCAATTGGTGTCAAAGAGTATGCAACAAAATCATGATGCATGACAAGATATTGTAGCAAAAAAAAAGAGGTAAATAGAACCTCAATGCTCTTCTACATTTATTAATGCTAATGGAAGATAGCCTGCACTAACTAGAACATTACCTTACTTCAAATCCACCTATTCACATTTTTGTTATAGACACTAAAGCTTGAGTGAATTAAAACCTTTTATAGTCACTTTCATTGAGCATTCACTAACTTCTTAATGGCATTTTTTTTTCCACACTCATTTAAATCCTAGAAGTTAAAAATAAAATAAAAATTCAACTTCATCCTTCATTTTGTAGAATCAACTATTAACAACTTTTGTCCCAACCCTAGGTGAAAAATCAATTATAAATCCCAAACTTAAAGTGCCAACTAGGGCATTCACTTCATCTCATCCCAAATCCCACTTCCCAACATCAAATTCAATATCTGTTGATATAATGCCAATAGGAGATTACTCACGAATCCTTTAAATTTTACATCATCTTCACCAACAACCTATAATAAAATTATTACATTGAATAGTGTATCTCTAGCGTAATGGAATTGTGGAAAATAAATTTACACACATAGAGCATTCATTTCCAAATGTGTTCTAAATCCACACCCTAATACACAAAACTATCTTGATGGAATACTTAACTCTTGCAACATGCCAAAAATAAAAGTGGAAGTATATCTTCTTGCTAAATTGCCTTTTTTCAATAATAAAAGTTCTTCATCCTCCTATAATCTTGTCAACCAATCATAACCAAAATTCTATGATCCACCATGAAAAATAAGAAATAAACTTGTTGAACTTGCAACTTATTTTCTAAAACAAGAATATAATGCCCGCATTCCTTTTCCTTTACCTACAAAACATAACACATAGAAAACAAAACCACACTATTTGGAGCAAAACATGATCAACTTATCACAAATTTAGTACACAACGAATTAATAATGAAAATTGTGCGAAGTTAATTCATTCATAGGTTCGTATTTTATCTGTCAACACATTTATCTATGTGTCAAATGTGTTTTCAACAAATGTGTTGTGTCAAATGTGTTTCAATGCATTATATCCGTGCATAATATAATGCATTGAAAACACATTTGACACACAAATAAATGTGTTGACGAATAAAATACAAACCTATGAATGAAAGAATGTCCCACAAATTTCACATTTTCTTATAAATCCATGTCTCAAACGTGTTTTCAATGTATGATATCAGTGTGTAAAACATACAAATTATAAATGAACAAATTTTTACACGATTTCCATTACTAAGTTGTGAGATTTAAATTTGTGATTTGAACATGATCATGAATGCTTACAATGGTCCTTCAACCATTAGATTAAGGTAATGACTTTTGGAGCTTTTGTTTTAGGGCTTCCTTTTAGGTCCTAGTACCACCTAATGATAGGTTTGCACAACGCACACAATGTTACCATGGGAAATACATGTTAAGAAAACTCTAAAATATTCTACATGTAGGTGTGGAAGGGTTTAAGTTATTGTTAGTTTAACTACTTAGTGTTAATGATGAATTAGTTACTAATTGTTAGTTTGGTGAGTTGATTATTTAGTTAGTGGTGTGCGGCACTAACATTTTAATTTTCCTACATCATTACGTGGCCTCCAATGACCCTACAAAAATTCTAGAGGCCATTTTAGACAAGGGTCCCAAGACCGAAAACCCCAAGACCAATTTGAAGCAAATTGACCCTTGAATTGGACCTTTTTTCAAATTTATTTATTTATTTATTTCTTAAGATACAATGAGTGTGTTTAAGGCTTGTAATTCAATTCAAAGGTCCAATATAAAAAATGTGTGATTAGCAAGTGAGACAATTAGGTTAACCTTTGATGTTTATTTTTTCCCGTTCTTTTCATGGTTTTTTTAATTCTTCTTTTTTGCTCTTAATACATAGAATGGATGAGCATAGGCACAAGATACCATAATTGTCTTTTTCCTTGGTGCTTTTCTTTGGAATGGGAACCAATTCAGACATTTCTTGTAAATTTAAATCCCTTTCCACTTGTGAAAATTGATGCTTTAAATCTTCACTTTTTGTTCCTTCTTTTGATTCACCTTCATTTCATGCATTTGGAAAGGCTGAAAGTGCACTCCTTCTAACAACCACCTTGTGAGGATCTATAAAACCAACCATGTCAACACTAAAATAGTAAAAAATGAAGGTGTTACAACAATATCTTCAATCCATAATGTTTCTTCCATTTTCATGGAATTTGAGCAACAAGGGTAAAATAAAATAGTGGAAGAAAAAAAAAAAAACAAAGAAACAAATCATTTTGGACCTTAATTTACACTTTGTTTCTCCAAACCACGAGCTCTCCTTTAAGTTCTTTCTTTTGGTCTAGAACCATTAGTTTACTTCTAAAATGATGACATTGATCTATGAAGGAAGGTAGTTTGTTTTGTTTTGTATTTATGACATCCACTGAACTAGGATGCTTCAAATTGTGTTCTTGGTGTCTTTGGAAAGCTCTCTACAAGGAGGGGTGCATGGGCTTGGTTCCATGATGCTTGAACTTGCGGTGCAAAAGTTCTTGAATATTGAATGATTTCTTCACTGAAAATTAAACTAAATCGTAGCTGAAAATTTCAGAGGAATTGGAATTTGCCTTTGGTGTTGTTGGAAAGATCTGGATGAGCAGGATTCAACGGAATTTATTTGGTAAGATTTGAATTCAGAGTGTGGGAGATATTGATTTTGAAGTGATTTCTGCTGCTAAAAATTCAACTAAATTCCAAAAAACCAGGTTTTGAAAGGAAAATTTAGAACATGGTAACACTTGAACACTTACCGTTCAATTCAAGCATGATTTCCTTTCATATTTGGCTGTTCAAAAGATTGATGCATACATTGCAAACCAATGTTCACATGTTGAGTTTCCTTATTTTGTAATGGGTTCGCACTTGGGCCAACGGCACAGGCCACACTAGTGTAAGCTAAATCACAATTTGATTTGTCTTGGTCATGTATCCTTGTCTAAAGGCCTTGGGACCAATCTAAAGCTCTTGACTAATAGGAATGCTCAATTACATTGGGCCCTTGTCTAAAGTGGGCCTAAGAGCGTTTTCACGTTCTTGCAGAGTATTAGAAGAATTAGGGTTAGGGTTTAAGGAATTAGGGTTACAGGTTTCTTTGTTTGTTTGCGGATTCTCGTGCTTTCGGACAGAGAAGGCGAAGCCGGAAGGTTCCGTTGTGATAAGCAGTTTTGCAGGAGTTTCAGCTCGGTGGTGGCGAGGAGATGCTGCAGAGTCTCCTACAACCCTGCAGCTTTTTGAAGTTGGCTTCTCAAGCTCCGGAAAGCAAAAAATGGCGCCTTCTGTGCTCATGGTATCTGTGCTCATCCCTTCCCCTTCGCTTCTTCCTCTCTCTCTCTCAACTGTGTAGTAGCTAGGCTCTCTCCTCCTGATCGAAGCCCGGTGCTTAATGCAAGCTCTGCAAAGTGATTTTGAGTTCAAATTTTCGGTAGATAACCATGCAAAATCATGCAAACTCTTGGAAGCTTTTAGATGTTTATAAAATCATTGGGGCAAGAAAGAAAGGATTGGTTGTATTATTGGGGTGTGAGCGGATGTTGCAATCTCCCAAAAAAAAATGGCAGAAAAGCTGTGGGTGACGATGATAAATTTCAGCAACTCTTGTCTCAGACATTGTTGTCTTCCTAGGCCATGAATGCCTGCAGCTTGCTCTCTGTCAGTGAAAGCAGAAACAAGGTCTTGTGTGCATTTTTCAGACACCTGCTGGTCCCACAATTGGATCTGGCAAAGCTTTCTCCTGGTGCTAGGAGAGTCCTATTTTGTCATGCACTACTCTATTTGCAGCTGTGTTTTTGTGTGGGGATGGCTGGAACAAGTACAAATTTGTGGCATGTTTGTAAGACAATTGTGCAGCAGGCTCCAATTATTTTTTTCAAGTCTGGATTGAAATTTAGTTTTGGAGCAAGTTATTGTGAGCTAAGATGGCTGGGGGAGGGAACAGGTGGCAGAAAAGCCCAGCATTGCACTGTCTATTGCTCGGTTTCTCTCATCAGGCCGGGTATGTGTGCAATCCCAAACACCTTTCTTCTTCTGGACTTCTTGTGAAGTTTGTCATCTGTAATGTCATGAAGATGCATGAGCAATCAATAGCTTTGGGAAGTTGTTAATTCAGATCATTTTGGGATTTGGTATAAGCTGTGAAATTCTTGTCTTGATTCTTGTCCATCTGTAGGATTTGAGCTGTCATCTATTTCCTTGCCTGTTTGTGAAGCAAGATGTGGGCTGAGAGCAGGAGTTATTTTGCCATGTTTGGTATCTCTCTTTGCTCTGGAGAAAAACTGATGAGGACTGGAACTGTTCAACACAGATGTCATCTCGAAGGTCATACTTGGAGGTGCATGAGTTTGATGGGAGATTCAGAGGCCTTGATGTGCGGTACAAAATTACTTCAGTCATTGGTCATGTTCTCAGGTTGTTACATATACTGCTGTAAACCCTAGACCTTGGACCCTTTGTACCAGTTTTATTTGAAGCTATTGGTATCAGTGTTCTACTCTTCATCTGAGAATGATCACAGTGTAATTATGATCCGCTTGTGATGTAGCTTTGGGCAATAATCCTTTGATGTGCCCACTGAATGCATGAGTGAAGACCATCATGTGTGTGCATTCTCTTGAGATCAGACCAAAAAATACTCAATGTATTCTTTCTGATTTTTTGGCAGCATTGATTTCCCTCCAAAGTATCAAAATTGGGATACCACTGATCCATTTGAACTTTTTGGTGCACTCACCATCAAATCTGAAGCTAATCCTAAGGTACTTCTGAATCATCCACTTACATGTTTCAGCTCCTCTCTTCTCTGAAAAGAAATTAGGCTTTCATGGCTGAGATTTACAGGAAAGAGCTTATGATTTATTGAGTTGCCGAGGCCAATGCTCTCTACATTTTCTACACACCTGGTCATTGGTACAGGCCCACGTGTGCAAGCATCTGCAACAAGAGGCACGTGGATGTGACTACTTGGTTCTATGGTTGGACTGTGACCGAGAAGGCGAAAATATATGCTTTGAAGGTAACATAGTTATCACAGTCAAGGAAACTTGTGTTAAGAGATTCCATAGTAGGTTGTGTAATTCAGCTTTTGGAGATACCCCCAACCTTGTATCTCCAGTTCTCAACTTGTTTTAGACATGTAGCTACTTTCCTTCAATCTTTTTCTTCAGGTTCAGGAGTGATCATGGACTACCTGCAGAATTGAGCTTTTGAAACTGTCCTGAATGCAGTGATGGAGAGCGCAGTGCCTGTGATGAGGAAAGGATCAGGGCAGCAAGTTTTCCGCGCAAAATTCTCAGCCATCAGTGAGAAAGACATTTTGACTGCAATGAACAGCCTGGGGGAACCCAACAAGAATGAGGCTTTGGCAGTGGATGCACGGCAGGAAATAGATCTCAAAGTTGGTGTGGCATTCACACGCTTCCAGACCCGCTATTTCCAAGGCAAATATGGCAACCTTGACTCAAGTGTCATCTCGTACGTCTTTTTTGTTTCATTGAAAAAGCTCACCCTGCTTCTAGATTATCTCTCTTATACAACTTTGGGTGAACAGAATTTTGGTCCACAACAAATGCCTGATGCATGTAGGTGTAAGTCAAATGTTCAGTTGTACACCGGCATTGGATGACTGCAAGGAATTATTCTTATTGTCTGATCTTTTACCCTCTGTTACTTAGATATGGGCCTTGTCAAACCCCAACTCTTGGATTCTGTGTGGAGCGCCACCTTCGAATCACCACATTTGTGCCAGAGCCTTTCTGGATAGTGCAACCTCATATCAGTAAGGGTGGGCATCAGCTGCTGTTAGAATGGGAACGCAACAGACTCTTTGATCGAGAGGCATGTTTCTTAAATCACAGTTACTCTGCACAAATTTGAGTTATGACAATTTGAAGCTCTCAGAAATGCATGTTTCTGTTCTAAACTAGATCCATAGATATGGCATCTGGAGTTGTCAGCATTATTAAACTTCTTGCTTCAGGGTGTCCCTTGAATTGCATCATTTGTGCAACTGAGGGTCTAGTTAGGTAGCATAGAGAGAAAACCTCCTGTTCACAGTTTGTTTCAAGTCAGGACTGGTGCAGATCACAAAACAATGACATGGATATGTGGGATGAGTGGCAGGTGGCATTGATGTTCCAGAAGATGGTAACTGATACAAAGTCTGTGCGAGTTACTGATGTGTCAAAAAAAGAGGATCGCAAGCACCACCCAAGTGGCCTTAACACTGTTGACATGCTCAAGGTCTGACCTTGTTGGTTGCCTGGTTGCCCAGCTATTGCTACGTGTTTGTGTTCTCAACTCGTCAATGAGTTTGTGGTGTTTTCAGGTAAAGGGAAAGTGCTCTCAGCTTTTGTTTTTAAACTATGGTCATAGCTCACTTTCAGATGGAAACAGGTGGGTAGAGATGCATAAGAGCAGGAATCTCTACTTACATGTTAGTTCTCAATGTTGAAGCACAGGTGGCATCAAGTGCACTTGGCATGGGGCCCCATCATGCCATGCAAATTGCAGAACGTCTTTACATTCAAGGCTATATAAGGTACTGATTGACAACAGAACAGCAGTGTTTTCACATATACAATCAGCTGCTTTCTCTCAGATTGTCAAAAAATATCTGCTTTGAAAAGCAAGCAAAGGGTGAAGTTGTGTTTGATTGGCAGATTTTGTATCATTCTTTCTCTCTTCCTCCTTTTCATCCCTTGACCTCACAAATGCATAATTCAACCTCACAAAAGCTGGAAAATCTCTGACTTTAGGGTTATTTGTTGCATGTAAATTTGCTGCAATTAGGCCCTCATGAGAGTCTCAAATGATATTTTGTCTAACCAATCCAGCCATGGCCTCTGTTGCTGGGAAGATGATTGGAAACAAACAGGTTGTCTCCTTGTTTCTTATTGAACATTGTTGTGCAGCTATCCTCGCACTGAGAGCACAGCATATTCAGCAAGCTTTGATGTGCAGGGAGCTCTGTCCTTGCATCGCAAACATCCAATATGGGGTGACTATGTGGCCTCACTAATGGCAGCTGGGCCTCATACTCCAAAGTCTGGAGTTGATGCTGGGGATCACCCACCTATCACTCCTATGCTATCTGCCACAGAAGCAGAGCTAGGAGGAGGGGATGCGTGGAGACTATTTGAGTATGTAACGAGACATTTTCTTGGCAGTGTTAGCCCTGATTGCAAGTATACAAGGTGATCTTCAAAAACAATTTTTCACTTTCAATTCCTAAGGTGTTAGGAATTCTGGGTTTTTGTTGTAATTTCCACTATTGAGTGGTGGTAAAAATGCAAACTTGGTTGCCAATGATGTAGCTGTTCATCATGCAACATATGCTTCATCTGTTGAGGTTTCCTGGGGTGCATGTTTGGTTTGGTTTGGTTTGCAGGACAAAGGTCTCCTTTGCAGCTGGAGGAGAGAAGTTTTCTGTTAGTGGGCGAGCAGTGATATCTCCTGGATTCACTGCAGTAATGCCATGGCTTGCTGTTGCTGATGAAAGTTTGCCAACATTCTCTGTGGGAGAGACAATTTCTCTCTCAGAGGTCGAGCTTTACCAGGTGCATAATCAACATTTTACTCAAAGCAACTTCTTGAAGATTGCACATTGCAAGCTGGTAGTTGGTGCCCCTGTTTGTAATCTTACAGTTCATTTTGCAGGGACGGACGGCTGCACCAGACTACCTCACAGAGAGTGAGCTTATCACTCTTATGGAGAAACACGGCATTGGTACTGATGCATCAATCCCAGTACACATCAACAACATATGTGAACGCAACTATGCACAGGTCATCTACCATTTCTCCACCTCAAGAATCCTTGTGATGAAGCAGACTGGCTTCCTTCTTGAAGACTGTAGTGGGATCTTACAATAGAATATTTTATTGTAACAGGTACAGTCAGGGAGGCGTGTAGTGCCAACAGCTCTTGGTATCACATTGGTGCGCGGGTACCAAACAATTGACATTGATTTGTGCCTGCCTGATATCCGGCGCTTCATAGAGCAGCAAATTACTTTGATAGCAAAGGGTCAGATGGACTACACTCGAGTTGTGCAGCATGCCTTGCAAGAGTTCTCTGCCAAATTCAATTATTTTGTTGCTCAGGCAAGATATTTTCTATTGCTCCCTTCCTTTTTCCTCTTTGCAAATCTTTGCAACTTATGGCCATGATAGGAAGGAAGGTTCTAATACATATCCTTTTTCAAGCAGATAGAGCACATGGATGCCCTTTTTGAAGCCCAGTTTTCCCCACTGGCTGATTCGGGTAAACCTTTGAGCAAGTGTGGTAAATGCTCCCGCTATATGAAGTACATTGCCATGCGGCCATCACGTCTGTACTGTGCATCATGTGAGGAGGTGCATCACCTTCCACAGAATGGTGCCATTAAGGTATTCATTTCTTATGATATTTGCAAGTGCCTGAATTGTGCGTTCCCTTTTACATTGTTCTCTAAGGTTGAAAGCTATGTCAATTGCTCTATTCCATGCCTATTCAGAATCGATGGCACAGGAAGAGTTTGATCCATCTTGTGGCAAAAGTGGTGATCAGGTTTCAATGATGGGTTGACCTAGCTGTCTTGATTTCCAAGGATGACATATCATCATTTGTCAGATGCAGAGTTGTTTGCAGCTTTGTTGATGAAGCTCCCTTGTCCTTACTTTTGTGCTGTCAGGATTTAACATATGAATCTCCTGCAGCTGTATACAGAACTTACATGCCCTCTCGACAACTTTGAATTGGTGATATTCTCACTTGCTGGGCCAGATGGAAAGTCTTATCCTCTTTGTCCTTACTGCTATAATCATCCCCCATTTGAGGGGGCGGAGGTTATATTTGGTGGTGTTGGATCTGGGAAAGATGGAGGGAAGGGGACGGGCAAAGGCAGTCGAGGAATGCCTTGTTCTATATGTCCACATCCTACATGTCGGCATTCTATGATTCAGCAGGGGGTGTGTTCATGCCCTGAATGTGATGGCACACTGGTCCTTGACCCAATAAGTGCACCCAAGTGGAGACTTGACTGCAACAAGTGTAACTGCCTTGTGTATCTTCCACATAATGCACACCGTATATCAGTGTCAAAAGACCACTGTGATGACTGTGGGTCAGCACTCCTAGAGGTAAGCTTGCATGTTATTTGCAAGGATTTTGGTTTCTGGTGGCTTTGCCAAAATTGGTTGTTCACATCTGCACATCCAAGCAGGTTTCGAATTCATGAGAACAGCTGTGAGCAGAGTTGCCTGGATAAATCACATGCCAGACACATCTAGGAGTTGTGATATTACATCTGAAGGACTTGCAGGCCCCAACAGCTTTTGAATTGAATCTGAATCTTTGGTAGAGGTGCATCTGAAAAGGATTGAAGTCATTGAAAACTGTAGCATTTGAAACTGCAGCAGAGAGAGTCCAATTGGAATCACATTGAAATTGAAGTTTCTAAGTGGCTTTACTAACTGCAGATTTCTGCCCTATATGATGCATTGATCAACTGAGATCTGGCTCTGTTCTGAGGCTGATTTGATGTCACATTGCTCAATGATTCCAGGTGAATTTCAACAAGAATGCAACCCCGCTTACTGGGGGTGCCACACTACACAAGGCTTGTGTTCTGTGTGATGAACTCTTGCATTCTTTGGTTGAGGTGAAGCATGGAAAAGCTTTCTTCAAAAGGTCAGGGAGAGGAAGAAGTGGCAGGGGCCGTGGCCGTGGCAGACAGAGTCGGGGACGTGGTAGAGGAAGAGTAGATCCTCGGATGAGTTTCAGAGATTTTTAAAAGGCTTACTGCTAAATGTCTGCATTTTTTTCTGTACCAATGATGAAAAGAGATACTAAACCAGAGCACCACACACCAGAGACATCAACATGAATCCTGTAGTGTCAAAGGCAGGTGTGCCTGCTTGTTGTGATCTAGTCTTTTCAATATTGTCTGAATTCTTTCCCATTATCAGGAGTGCCAGTAATAGGGTCAGACATGTCTGACTCTGGTTGGTGTAGCTTTGTTGCCATCAACCCATGCAATGACTGGACAAGTGCTTCAGAATCTATTGTGTGCTCCTTACAGTTTGGTTGCACATGAGCATCATGCAGTATCAAATAATAGATTCTACTTATTTGCCTCTATTGACCTAATCAAAGAGTTTGATGTGGGGACCATGCAGGGATGTGAATTCAAACATTCACAGTTTTGGAGGGATGGCCATCAGACCTTATCCTCAGCTGGCCCAATATTCTCATGTGCAGAAGTCATGCAAATCCTTTTCTGAACCCTTTCCAGGTCAATTCTTTAAGTCTTCTGCTTCATGGTTCAGACCTCTGAAATTGTCATTCTGGAAGCAGCCCTCCAAATTTGACTAGAAACCTGGAAGAAATTAAGCACTAGGAACCAATATTTGAGACTTGATTACCATTAGTGACTCTGAAAGCAACCCTTGATTAACATCATCATAGGTGAAAGTGATTGATCCAATGCCCTGCAATTCTAATCTTGTATTCAGGATCATAATCAATGGCAGCAACAAAAACCAGGTTAAGCCTTGGGACAATATGAGCTTCATATGGCTCATTACTATTGTTCAAACTGTTACCTGATTTGTTGAGATGGCTATTCTCTGGAACTGGTGTGTAATACAAATCTGACTGGTAACTTCATCAGTTCCTGTTGATGGTTGTGTGATTAAGCACATATCATACACCCAAAATTTCAGGCAAAGCATTAGATAAAATCTGCATTCTGAGTTTTTGTTGCGTATCCTTGAAGCAACCGGAAAAAAAGTCAAGATCATACTTGTGAACTTTCATGTTTGAGAGACTCTTGTGCAGCAGATATAGCCCTGCAATGCATTGGTGTACTGCATATGGGGCCTGCCATGCCTGTAAGAAAAGAACTGTCAGCATAGCACAGTTGGAGTAGGGCAGGGCCTGTATGCATGAGTGGGAGA